>OLFS01002083.1_pt1 | contig 13507 bp, 12 predicted proteins | sample 1605491 | NCBI WGS metagenome assembly OLFS01 (sample SAMEA3888921, study PRJEB22519) | human gut metagenome | biome: human gut; feature: human-associated habitat; material: faeces | place: Denmark | collected 2011 | reverse complement strand
GGCTGGTGGATAGTTGATTGCTATATGTTAGAGCATAGGAAAGAACAAAAATGTTCGATATAACTATTTTATAAAAAATTTCCGCATCCCGACTCAAATCTCAAATCTCTATTCTCGTACCTATCTTTTATTCTGAAAGGAAGCCGCGAAGGCTTCCGGTCTGACGTCTGATTGTCTGAGGTCCCTTCCGCACAGCTCTAAGCCGAAGGCTTACCACCCATGAGCCGCAGGTTCATTTATCTTCTTACGCCCGGAAAGCTGGAGACGAACTGAATGGTAATATCCGTGAAGCTGTTTACGTACTGAATGGTAAAATCTTCTCCGTAACTGACGAATTGCCATTCACCGACATCATCCGGGAAGGAAGTGACCGGTTTCACCTTGAGGTCGGCAAAGGAATTGACGACTTTGACTTTGATATCCGCTCCATAATTGACTACTTTAACTTTTCCGCCCAGAAAGATGCCATGATAGTACCCATCCCTGGAGATGGGATTAGATGCATGGGAAAGGGGAATGATTCCCAGAGTCAGCACCAGGGCTATAAGAACGATGCGTATCCATTTTTTCATAAGGGACCTCCTTTATAACTATAGTTATTCTTATCTCTATTGTACGGCTCTCAGGCAGGGCGGGCAATCTGGTAAAATAAACCATAAGAACAGGAAAAGGATGGGGGATAATTATGAATAAACAATATCGGTGTTCGCTTAGCCGGCTCCTCTTTTCATACTGGAAGGGAGAAGAAAGGAAGAAAGCCTGGCTTATGGGCATACTTATTGCAGCGCTTACCATAGCGGCTGTATATATGACACTGCTGCTCAATGACTGGTTCAATTCCTTTTATTCGGCGCTGCAGAACTATGATCGTCAGGCCATTTATCATGGGCTGATTCAGTTCACCGGTTATGCTTTTGCCTATATTGCTTTCTCCGTCTATGCTGATTATTTTCAGCAGAAACTGGCGCTTCGATGGCGCCGGTGGATGACAGAAAAGTATCTGGCCCGGTGGACGGCAGGGGATATGTATTACCGAATGGAAGTCTTTTCCGGCGGCAGAGGGGATAACCCGGATCAGCGTATTTCTGAAGATATTGATTCGTTTACTTCCCAGTCGCTGAGCCTCATGCAGGGGCTGCTGCAGGCAATAACCACCATAGTCTGCTTTATCGTAGTGCTGTGGAATCTGTCGGAGACACTGACGTTTACTCTGTGGAGACACACATTCCATCTGGAAGGCTACCTGGTGTGGACGGCCTTTTTGTACTCTGCGGCCGGCACCTGGGTGACTCACAAGGTGGGAAAGAAACTGATTGCACTCAACTATGAGCAGCAGAAGAGGGAAGCCAATTTCCGATTTGGCATGATGCGCCTCCGTGACACGGCAGAAAGTGTGGCATTCTATCATGGAGGAGGACGGGAAAACCAGGCCCTGTTCTCCCGTTTCCTTCTGGCGGTAGCTAATCAGTACGCGGTAATAAAGAAAAACAAGCAGCTGTCCTGGCTCACCAGTGGATACGGGCAGATTGCCATTATTTTCCCATTTGTAGTGGCGGCGCCCCGATATCTCACCAGAAAAATTTCTCTTGGCGGATTGATGCAGATTGCCAACTGTTTTGGCAAGGTTCAGGACTCTCTGTCCTATCTGGTGAATGCATATACAGGCATCGCCTCCTGGCAGGCCTGTGCTAATCGTCTCCGCGCATTTACTGACCATATGGAGGCGCAGACAAAAGCAGCGCAGCAGGCGGAAAAGAAACTGAAAATAACGAGAGGCGGACATGTGCTGGCACTGCATGATGTGCAGGTCGACCTCCCGAATGGGGAGGAACTTCTCCGGCATGTGACAATGACCTTCAAAGAAGGCGAAAAGGTCATTATCCGCGGTTCCAGTGGAGCAGGAAAATCAACGCTCCTCCGTGTTCTCGCCGGGCTCTGGCCTTATGCGGAAGGAAAGATGGAACTTCCGGCGGAAGGGGCTATGCTCTTTATTCCCCAGAAGCCTTATCTTCCTTTTGGTACGCTCCGCCATGCCCTGTCTTATCCGGGGGAAGATGCGGGGGATGATGCACTGATTCCCCTGATGAAGCAATGCCGGATGGAGAAGCATATAGATCAACTGGATACCCAGGGAGACTGGATGCAGGTACTCTCACTGGGAGAACAGCAGAAAGCGGCCTTCGTCCGCATACTGCTCCGGAAACCCCGTTGGCTGTTTCTGGATGAAGCGAGCTCTGCAATGGATGAAGACACCGAAGCCGCATTATACGGCCTGCTGACCCATCTTCCCTCCACCATTATCAGTGTAGGTCATCGCTCCACTCTGGATAAATTCCACGAAAGAAGTGTGGAAATCTGAGCGGACTACTGGATACCGGCCTTTATAATAAAGGTTGTTATTCGCGGAATCCTTCACCCGGGAATCCGATAGAATTCTTACTGTCTCGGGGCGAAGATCTGCGGTTCCGAGAGTTGAACAGTAATTCCTGCATACCCGAATCCATCAGGGATTTGCCGACAGCAAGCTTCAGCTTGCGAGGGGTATCTCATACCAGTCATTTTCCGTCCATAATGGACAGGCTGGATATAAGCGGGTATGATAAGGGGAAAAGAATACGGAAAGAAGTCCCTGTGAGAGGGGAGCAGGAAAGGAGGACAGAACATGATTAATGTGGAGATGTTCCGTCAGCTGGCGGAGCACTTACCTTATGGGCTGTATATTGTGAGCCCTGACCGGACGATTTTGTTCTGGAACGATGAGGCCGAGCGCATTACCGGATATACCCGGGAGGAAATGATAGGGCGAAAATGTCCGAGTACACATCTTAATCATCTGGATGAGAAGGGGACACCGCTCTGTGAGCCCTATTGTCCTTTGCTGCAATGCATGGATGAAAAGAAAGCAAAGGCCAAAAAGCTCATTTTCACTCATAAAAATGGATTTCGGGTGGTTATCAGCGCCCATTTCATTCCACTGACAGATAACCAGGGGCGCATTACCATGGTGGCGGAAGTGTTTGAAGAACTGAGCATTATGGACAGAGATACTTCCCTTGTGCAGAATCTCTATTCTCTGGCTTATCATGATTCATTGACCCATTTGCCTAACCGAGTGTTGCTGGAAGCCACGCTGAGAATGCGTTTTTCAGAATTCCACCGGCTTCGTCAGCCATTCGCGGTCCTTTTTGCAGATATTGATTATTTTCATAAGTTTAATGAGCAGTATGGTCATACCACGGGGGATACCATGCTGAAAATGGTTGCAGGAAATATGAAGCAATCGAGCCGAAAGAGCGACACTATCGGCCGTTGGGGTGGAGAAGAGTTCCTGGGCGTTTTCCTGATTAAGAATAAAAAAGATACGGTGGTTATTGCCCGTCGTTTGCAGAAAACGATAAATCAGACATTTATTCCTTATGGTGACGAAAAACTTCATGTCACTATGTCCATAGGTATTACGGTCGTACAGGAAGAGGATACTATGGCCTCCATCATCAGCCGGGCTGATCAGTATATGTACCGTGCTAAAAATATGGGACGGAATACGATTATTACTGATTACAGTGAAAAATAACAAATCCCTGAAGAACTTCAAATGGATGCTTCCCGTATGTGTGGGAAGCATCCATTTCGTTTTTCAGGGGAAATACGGGTTGTCCAGATGCTGGTCTGGCAGGGCCCGGCATCTTATCGGGTCAGCTGGTAACTGGTCTGGACGAGGCTCATAATTTTTTCATCGGGCAGAGTATCATCCAGGACTACAGAAATCCATAGTCTGTGGTTCATATGATAAGCAGGGTAAATACCTGGAACAGCATGCAAAGCGTCCGCCTCTTCAGGGCGGATTTTTATATTGAGAATATCTATTGGGCGGGAGTCCTTATCCCTGGTAAGGACAGAGTGCTTTACATTCATAATGAGGGCAAACCATTTTCGGTTAGATGAGTGGCGAAAAGCCCCGTAAGACTGGTACCGGGATGAATCCTTCCAGGGGAAATCCGGAGTTACCTGGAAATCGGCAAGAATTGCCTGGGCCAGGCGGTTGGCCTGTGGTGAGGCGAACAGGACATTCTGGCAGCAGGAGGCAGCGACATCATTGAGCAGTTCCTCATAGGCGGACCGGACCATATTGACATATGCACCGTGGGAGTGTTCCTGGCGAAGAGGTTCATAGTCCTCCTGTGTCATGGTATCTATGACCCGTCCGGTAATCTGTCCCCGGGTGTCGACAGAGAGAATGGCCAGAAAATCACCGTTACAAAAGCTCTTTTTCAGGACATAGCCATCCCCTTCTTTCTTAAATCCATAAGCAAGCATCTGGCATGGCATCCATCGCTTTCTGATGAAAATGATTGATTCTACTGGTTCCATAGATGGTCCTTCCTGTAATTCTTAATTTACCTGAATAGATGGGCAGGAATTTATGTGTTTCCTTATTTTATCACAGCAGCCTGATGGCTGAAGTTGGCTGGAGGCTGGAAGCAACTCTGGAAAATCTGTGGGAAGACATATTGAGCCTCAATGCATACACTGACCAGCATGAAGGCGTTGGTGGCAGTCTCTGTGCGGCTTATCATTTCTGAGAAGTATGGGATGCCTTCTCCTTCAGGGATGAGGAACTGCGACGCGGTATATCGAGTCCTGGCGCCCGGTGTATATTGGAGGCCTATGCGCCATATTTTTCGAGATTGTGACTGAAAACAGATATGAGGATTGAGGGGAATTGTAAATATGATGAAGCATTACCCTCAGCCACAAACACCAGAAAGATTATCTTCAGAGTTCAGGCCCCAAAGCGGCAGGAAATTTTCCTGTTGCTTTTTTATATTGCAGGGAATTGCAGGAGAGGCACCGGGAGAGCTGCACGGATACTGTATGATGCATGCTGTGTTTGCCGATAAAGAAACGGTCTGCCTTGACTGTGTGCCAATGACTGTCTATGTATTGGTAAGTGAGAGAAAACGGGGCGAAATCGGATGGCCAGCTGATAGCCAGCTTTCTGATTGATTCTCCAGTGAAAGAGTATCTTTTTTCTGTTACAATAAAGTAAATTTCATGCAGAAAATAATATGAAGACAAGAGAAGGAGTTTCTGGTATGATACATATTCTCTTTATATGCCATGGCAATATCTGTCGTTCGCCTATGGCGGAATTTGTGATGAAGGACTTGGTGCGGAAGGCAGGACTTGCGGACAGGATTTCTGTATCCTCTCTGGCGGCGACCAGGGATGAGGAAGGAAATGATATGTATCCGCCGGCGAGAAGGAAACTGGCGCGGGAAGGGATACCCTTTGCACCCAGGCAGGCAAGGCTCATGACTATGGAGGACTATGAGCAGGCAGACCTGGTGATCGGCATGGATGAAGAAAACCGGAGGGACCTTATGCGCCTTACCGGAGGCGATAAAGCGCACAAGGTGCATATGCTCATGGAGTATACGGACCGGCCGGGAGAAGTGGCCGATCCCTGGTTTACCGGTGACTTTGACACCACATTCCGGGATGTACTCGATGGATGTCGCGGGGTACTGGGAAAAATTACTCAGGAAAAGCTATAAAATTCTATTGCTTATGCTGAGATTTATACTATTAATGGGGGAAGGAAGGGTCTGCATGGGTTGTTACAGCAGACAGAAGGCAGGAAGGTATGAAGCAGCGCACATTTTATCTAAAAAAAGGGGAGCCTATACAAAAGGTTATTGAAACCATTCAGAAGGACGGCCTTATACAGAATCCTGAAAAATCGCTGTTTATTATTCATGAAGGACTTAAGAGCCCGGGAGATATTCAGCAGCATCTTTTTGCGTTGTGCAATACATTTCCCGGTGTGCGCCTGACCGGATGTACCAGTCTCACTAATCTGGAATCAGATACTCCGATTCCGGAAGGAACGGTGCTTACGCTGATGACCTTTGAAGACAGTGATTTTTACATTTACAGGTTCAGTCAGAAATCCGTTTCTGTCAGGGAGGCAGCACGGGATTTTGCGAAGAAACTGAGTCGGATGCAGGATGTACGGGGAATCCTGTACCTGTATTCCAGTTCAGAACATAAACCGGAGGAATTTGTTTCCTGTCTGCCGAAGGCTTATGATCAGATTCCCCTTTTTGGGATGCAGGCCGGGGCGGATGTACATAAACCGGAAGAAACGGAGGTTTTCTGTGGGCGTAAAGCGTTCTATGACAGCGTGGTCCTGGTAGTATTCTGTGGAAAAAATCTGCATATCACGACAGGAACCAGTTTCGGATGGAAACCGCTGGGAAGAGAAATGACTGTGACCGGAGTGAAGACTGACGGGATGGTCACTGGAATTGATTATATGCGTGTGGTAGATATGTATTACCAATATCTCCACATTCCTTTTGATACGAATATGTATTCCCATGTCTGCGCCTTTCCTCTGGTAAAAAGAGAAGGTGATTATATTACGGCCTGTCTTCCTACCGGGTTTTATAAGGACGGGGCTCAGTATGGTGGTCGATTGAAAGTGGGAGACAAGGTCAGTCTGTCATATGGCCGCATGGAATATCTCATGAAGGAATCACTGAATCTGGCTAACCGCCTCATGGATTTTCAGCATCAGGCTCTATGGGGAACCATATGCCTTAATCGCCGGATTTTTCTGGGAAATGAAATGGCAGACCGTGAAATTGATTATTATCGCCAGGTTAATGATCAGTTTATTTTCTGCGCCGGGTTTGGTGAAGTACTGCGGGATGGGGGTCCTCTGGTGTTTCGTAACAGTACGGCGGTGCTGGCGGCATTCCGTGAGGGGGATAAGCGCCCTGCCTGCATGAGCCCGCTTACCGACACCCTGGTGGGGAAGATGAATGGAGACCAGATACTGATTGACAAGCTGGTTGTTTTCCTGGAAGAAACCACCCGGGAACTTCATCAGCGTATGGATGTACTGAAGTCAGATGCAGAGCATGACCGGATGACGAACCTGCTGAACCATACGGCTATTGAGCTTCAGCTGGAAAATGCAGTGGTTGATACCTGGCAGAGCGATGTTACCTCTCTTTTCCTTTTTGATATTGACCATTTTAAAGGAATAAATGATACCTATGGCCACATCAAAGGGGATGAGGTGCTGAAACGCCTGGCGAGCCGGATGCACGCCTGTCTGGATGGAAAGGCGCTCATCGGTCGCTGGGGCGGAGATGAATTTATGTGTGTATTCCCCAATCACAGCGCCCGGGAAGCCTGGGAGGCAGCAGAAAATCTGAGGCGGGATATTGAAGAGACCAACTTTGGACTGGATTATCCCCTCACTATCAGCGGAGGAATTACGGAAACCAGACCGGAAACGCATAATTATCAGGAACTGTATCAGGAAGTGGATCGGGCACTGTATTACTCCAAGATGAAAGGGAAAAATCGGATTACCATTTTCAGTGACCGAGGCTATACAGCGATAGAGATGCCGGAAGAAACCTATCCGGTGGATAAGGAAAAGAAACGATTTTTCGAAAAATCTCCTATCCCTATGCTGCTTTATCAGAAAATGAAAGATCGTCTGGAAATACTGGCAATTACCGATGGATTCTGCAAAATGGTTCATTCCGGTCGGGAGGATCTGATGCGTTACCTCCGGAGCTGGAGCATGAGCCGGGTACATCCGGAAGATGCGGGACGTATCTCCATGACCGTCAGATCTCTGGAGAAGGGGAAGGCTGCCAGTGTGATATGCCGCTTCCTTATTGAAGGAGAGTATCACGAACTGCTGGTGAATGCCCGTCTGCAGATTATAGGGCATGGGGTAACATTTGTCGTTATGAGTATGGAAGATCTGACCATGCAGAATCTGAATCTGAAGAAAAGTTATTCTCAGTTCATGGGGATGCAGGAACAGAATCTGTACCATGATCCCATAACCAGTCTGCCTAATATTAACTATTTCAATAATTTTGCCAGTGGATTCATGAAGGAGGTCCATGATCAGGGGAAAATTCCTGCGCTGATTCTTTTCGACGTAGTGGACATGCATGCGTATAATGAACGCTTTGGCAATACCTATGGGAATCAGCTCCTGCATGAAGTGGGACGCACCATCAGGGAACAGTTTCCATCTGAATTTCTGGTGCGCTATGTAGATGACAGCTTTGTTGTCATTACCGGGCGGAGGGATATGTCGGAACGCATAGCGGCGGTGCGAAGAGCGGTACAGAATCAGCTCACTGATGGTATCTGTTCCATTCGAGCCGGCATCTGCTACTGTCAGCAGGAATTGTATGACGGAGCAGATGCACTGGACAAGGCGCGGTGGGCGCTTACCTATATGGAACGACAGGGGACAGAGTTTATTCAGGTGTACAATCGGGAAGTAGAAACCTTCTATCAGACCAGGGAGTATATACGCAGTCATCTGAAAGAAGCCATCCGCAATGGCTGGATTCAGGCATATCTGCAGCCTCAGATCCGGAACATTACCGGGGAGATATGCAGTTTCAAAGCACTGGCCCGGTGGATAGATCCGGAACGGGGTATTATCTCTCCGGGAGAATTTATTCCGATTCTGGAAGAGTCTCGCCAGATTTATCTGCTGGATCTGGAAATTGTCCGTCAGGCGGCGGCCCTTTTGCGAAAGGGACTGGATAAAGGAAGGGAAATTCCCGGTATTTCTGTCAATTTATCCCGCATTGATTTCCAGGCCTGCGATATTTTTGAAGAAATTGAGGCTATCCGCAAAGAGCACCGGCTGGGGCCGGAACATCTGTATCTGGAAATTACCGAGTCAGCTCTGGCAGCACACCCCGTACAGATGAAGGCAGTGCTGAACCGGTTCCGGGCGGCGGGGTATGAAATCTGGCTGGATGATTTTGGCAGCGGGTATTCTTCGCTGAACATTCTGAAGGACTATCCGGTGGACCTGATTAAGCTGGATCTGGCATTCCTGCATTCCTTCGAAGTTAATCCCCATGTTTCCGCTATCATCAGTCATGTGGTGCACATGGCAAAGATTATGGGAGTCCATACGCTCTGTAAAGGGGTGGAAACCAGGGCGGAATATAATTTCCTGAACGAAATAGGGTGTGAGAAATCCCAGGGATTTTACTTCTGCCGGCCGGTTCCTGTAGAAAGATTATGTGAATATCAGGGTGCCGGTTATCTGGGGATGATGGAAGCGGCGGATATGTCTGATTATTATGATGATGTGGGTATGGTGGATCTGCTTGGCAATCCCTGGGCGGACCTTAGTTTTCTGGAACCATCTCCTTTTGCAACCGCCTTGCTGGAGCGGATGAATGATGGACAGATTCTGCTTCGTCAGGCTACGGTACATATGAATAAATATTTTGCGCAGCATGGGTTGTCTCTGGATAAGCTGATGAAGGCTCTGAATCAGAAAGGGGACCGACGGAGAGATTGCCTTATGAAAATGATGGACAGTTGCGAAAAACATCCGGAACGTTCCAGGAACCTGCAGTTTTCCAAAGAACCGACTTTGACCATGCGGATCAGGTATGTATCGGGATATAAGGGCAGGGGCATGTTTGTAGTTGGGATGGAATAAACCAGAAGGCCTATTGACACCCCTCGGGAGGACAGATGCAAACCTGAAATTACAGAAACAAGAAAAACCGTTATTCCCGTACAGGCTAACACTGAAAAAGAAGCGGTATTGAATACACTTTCCCCGTATAAACAGGGAAAAATCAACCTCAATCATGCTGCTCCGGGAAACTTTACGATGGAAGCCATAAAGGCTTCCGAAGGGACAGATTTGAGGTAACCCGGGCAAGACTTGCTTCACTATTCCCGAAATCGCAGAGCTTCGCTCTGAAATGGCAAGAATCCTGACAGATTCTCGAGTGAAGAATTCCGTGAATAGCAGTCTTTATAAAAGACAGACAAATCAGATGGTGAGACATTAGACCGGGAACCGAAAAGTCGCAAACTTTGTTTGCCAGCTGTGTGACTCCATGGGATTTGCAGGGGGAAGTAGATTCCTCTATGTGAAACTACAGATAATATGGATTTGCGGCCTTTTATTCCATCGGAATTATTACGAAGGAATCAAAAAACGATTTTCCAACTTATGGAAAATCGTTTTTTGATTCCTTCTGCTTTTTCCTGCAAAATAGCCCTAAGCTGAAGACTTATAGACCATGAGCCGAAGGCTCATATTCTTATAGCAATATCATGGCTCCGGAGAGAAGGAGCAGACCATAGGTGCTGTAGTTGAACATGCGCTGGTTGATGCGGCTGTGGATTTTATTTCCGATGTATACAGCCAGAAGCAATGGGATGATGGCAATCAGCATGAGGTGGAATGCCTGGGCATTGAACATTCCCTTTTCAAAGTCCTTAAACATGAGTACCAGGTTGAGGCAGGACCATACGGCGGCTACATTGGCGCGGAAGGTGTATTTATTGTGGTAGGTGGCTGCCAGATAGACCACCAGCAGGGCGCCTCCGGAAGCAAACATGCCGTGGATGATCCCGGCACCGATGAGAATGAACAGCGGACAGCCAGTGACTCATTGGCTTATCAGAAGGCTTTACGAGAAGATTCTTCAGTGCGGCAGCCACAATGATACCGCCATATATAGGGCCGATGATTTGCGGGGATACCAGGGAATAGAGTTTGACACCGATGGCCATGCCGGCCAGCATGAATCCCACAATGGTGAGTACGCCTTTCAGGTTAAGGTAGCGGCGGTTTCTCCAGGCCAGAACTACGGAAACACCCCAGCAGAGTGCATTGATGACTGCAATGGCCATGTCTGGTCCAAACAGCAGCATGGACGGCGGGATGGACAGCATGACGCCTGCAAATCCGGTAAGGGCCTGCACAATATTAGAAACAAAAATAGCAGCAGCGAAAATAACAAATTTTAATGATAAAGATAACGACATTAAAGCAGGCATACAGCATTCCTCCTTTTCCATAGTGCAGACCCATCCTGAGGCCTGCCATTTAATTGTGACTAAAATAGATTAATTGGCTTTATTATATAATTTAGTCATAACAAAGAGAAGGAAAACGTAAAATTTCTTCTATATAAAATAAGCATGGATTTATGTGGTAAAGTCACAGCTGGCAGGGAATATCCGTGTAGTTTAGTAGACCATAGAGGAAAACCTGACTATAATATAAATATACATAGGGTTAAGGAGGCTGTTTATTATGTCTGAACCATTGAATAATACATTGGTAGCTTATTTTTCTGTTACAGGGAACACCAGAAAACTGGCGGAAAACCTGGCACAGGTAGCACACGCAGATTTGTTTGAGATTGTTCCGAAGAAGCCGTATACGGAAGAAGACTGCGACTGGCATAATCCGGAAAGCCGTACCAGTCTGGAATGCAATGACAGCAGCTCTCGTCCGGCGATTGCGAGCTATGTACCGAATATGGATCAGTATCGGAATATTTTTCTTGGATTCCCTATCTGGTGGTACGCAGCACCCCGCATCATTGAAACTTTCCTGGAAAGTTATGATATGGAAGGAAAATTCATTATTCCGTTCTGCACATCCGGCAGCAGTGATATTGGGGATAGTGCACTGATTCTCCAGCGGGATTGTGATGGCAAGGTGGTTACAGGGTCCCGTTTCGAACCAGATGTCTTCAAAGGGGATCTGGCACGCTGGGCTATCATGCAGAAGTTTTATAAGTAACAGGAAAGGGCAGGATATGTCACAGAAACGAACCATAGAGCTCACTTGTCCTATGTGTGGAAAACCGGCACCTTTTACTCTGTGGGACAGCGTCAATAATGTGCTGAATCCGGAGTTGGAAGAACAGCTCCTGAAAAACACGTTTGCCTTGTTTTCCTGTCCCCATTGCGGCGGACAGAATTATGTGGCTTATGATTTTCTGTATCACGATATGCAAAAAGGGCGGATGATATATCTTCTGCATTCCCGGGAAGAAAAGGACAGGGAGAAGGTGAATGCTTCGCTTGGACAAATGTGCCGCCTGCTGGGTGGAAAGATTGGCCATACCATGCATCCCTATTCTTTTCGTCTGGTGCATACCCTGGATGAAATGCGGGAGAAAATTATTATCCTTCACGATGATCTGGACGACCGGATTGTGGAAATATCCAAACCGTTTATCCGGGAACGATTGAAGAATGACCATGTGGAGGCACTGGCCCTACGGTATGGATGGGGCGCAGTGGATGGAAAACAGCAGCCGGTGATGTATGTGTTTGAACCTGGTGGCAAGATGGGCATGGTTCCCTATACCAGGCAGCTCTATGATGTACTGGAGTCCTTTTTCAAACTGGGGCAGGATGCTGATGGGACCGTATATGAGGAAATCGATGAGGCCTGGGCTGCGGACATGATTAGAAAATATGGGGGCGGCCTGTCCGGAAATTCATCGCCTCACATACATTAAAGTCGTCTGTTTCAGAGAATCTTTCTTATGCATCGGCAAAGAGGGATTCATTCAACGTATATTTAATAAAGGAGAATCCTTATGACACCGTATGCAAAACCAAGATTTATCACTGACCCGGAGATTATCCGCAAGATTCTTGACCGTTGCAAGATCATCCATCTGGGGATGCAGGAAGATGGCCATGTGTATGTTGTACCAACCAATTATGGATATACCTACGAGGATGGAAAGCTGACTTTCTATTCCCATGGTGCCATGGAAGGGAAAAAGTGGGATATTATAAAAAAGAATCCGGAAATCTGCGTGGAAATAGATACAGGATTTGAACTTGTGGACAGCGAAGATCCGTGCGATTACGGCAATTCCTATGGCAGCATTATTGGCACCGGAATGGCCACTATTGTAGAAGATCTGGAAGAAAAGAAGAAAATTCTCAACAACATTACCCGGCTTAATGCAGGGACAGTCCATGATTTCAGCGATGCCATGGTTCGCCATGTGAACGTGCTCAAAGTAGAAGTGACCGAATTTACATGCAAATCCGGGGTGATGTACCAGAAATAAGACTGGGTTGAGTGGCGAGAATTGAGAGTTGAAAAGGCAGATCGGCTCTACTCATCTGAACAAGGATAAAAATAAAAAGAGACTTTCCAGAAAAAAGAAAGTCTCTTTTTATTATGTCTTTATAAGAAAGTTGTGCAGAATGCCAAAGCTAAGGAAAGTAAAGCTTGCGAAACGAAGCTCCTTGCTTGAAGGCCATATCCAAATATGATACGCAATAGATTTGAGCAAAGAAAAGCATGCCAATGTCCTGAGTTCTTTTAAAAAACATAAGAATGCCAAAGCCAAGAAAAGGAAAAGTTGCCCAACAAAGCTCCCTTATTGAAAGAAAGGGGGACCATCTGTTTATCAGATGGTGGATAGTTGATTGCTATAGGTTAGAGCAAAGGAAAGGATGCTGATGAGCTAAAGGTGAAAAAACGAAAGAATGCAAAAGCTTCACCAATGGAAAGCCTGCGAAACGTTTCCCGTTCTGGAAGACTATATCCTAATATAGTGCACAATGTCCAATCTCCAGCTTTAAAGTAGACCGGCCTGCCATATATAAGATATTAAGGATTTGCAGGCATTCGAGACAATCCGTTGTC
>OLFS01002078.1_pt1 | contig 13530 bp, 7 predicted proteins | sample 1605491 | NCBI WGS metagenome assembly OLFS01 (sample SAMEA3888921, study PRJEB22519) | human gut metagenome | biome: human gut; feature: human-associated habitat; material: faeces | place: Denmark | collected 2011 | reverse complement strand
ATAAAAAGCGAGCCTTAGGCTCGCTTTTTATGTGGTAAAATTAAGGTGTTTTTAAGGATCGATAGTAGCCTATGTGAAGGGCATGGCTTAAGGATGGATGAAAGGAGGATCCCTTGTGAAGGAGAGCAAAAGGTCTGTGAGTGGCTTATGTAAGTCAAGGGAAGACCGGCCAGAAAGGCCTAAGAAACGAGGGCTTATACCCTTCTTTATACCCCATCTAGGGTGTCCACAAATTTGTTCTTTTTGTAATCAACATCGGATTGCTAGGGAGGAAGCCTTAGATAGCCGTACCAGTCAAGAGCTACCTAAATCACTGCCATCGGCTCAGGATATTAAGGCGACCATAGAGACATACATAGGTTCGGGCCGGACCGATAAGTTTTGGGAAGTAGCCTTCTATGGAGGTTCTTTTTCGGCTATACCAAGAGCTTGGCAGGAGGCCTTATTAGCCCCCGCCTATGAGGCCTTATTAGAGGGCAGGATTGACGGTATTCGCTGTTCAACCCGCCCTGATGCCCTAGCCTTAGAGTCTATTGACTTTCTCTTGGAACATGGTGTGACTACGGTGGAAATCGGTGTCCAGTCCATGGATGATCAAATTTTGCAAATGGCTAATCGAGGCCATAATCGGCAGGATGTGGTAGATGCAGTGGAGCGCCTTAAGAAGAAGGAAATGACCATAGGCTTACAAATCATGCCAGGACTAGCTGGTGAAACGTGGACTAGCTTAGTAGAAACAGCTGTGGCAATTAAGGACTTGCAGCCTGATTTTGTCCGGATCTATCCTGTCCTTGTCATTGAAAATACAGATCTGGCTGATGCTTATCGGGCTGGGGATTATCAAGCCTTGACCTTGGACCAGGCTGTAGCTTATGGGGCCTTTCTCAAGGACTATTGGGAGGCAGCTGGCATCGAGGTCATTCGAACAGGTCTGCAGGCTACCCGAGAGTTAGACCAGGGAAGAGGTTTAGTAGCTGGGCCTTACCATCCATCCTTTGGAGAATTGGTGGAAAATAGGAGGTGGAGAGACCGAATTCAAGGACTCTTGGATGATGTGCGAGCCCATTTGTTGGCCAATAAGCAAAAGGGATTGGGTAGTTCTTTACAAAAGGGGGGAGAGGATCCACTAGAAATCCATGTGTCTTATCCTTTAACCATGAGCTCCCAAATCAAGGGCCTCAAATCAGCCAATGCAGCTTATTTTGAGTCCATCTATCCGAACTGTTACTGGTCTTGGAAGGGGGATGGCACAAGGGTTACCATCCGTGTAGGGAAGCTGATTTTTGTGCTATAATAAATACCATATGGATTGTGGGTAAAGAATTCTTTATTACTTGCATGAGCCCTCCCTGAGGGAGGGCCTTTTATCTTGGACAGGAGGTGACGTCATGCAACTATTGCGCTTAGAAATGAAGGGTTTTAAATCGTTTGCTGATAAGACGGTAGTAAAATTTTCTCCTGGCATGACGGCTATTGTCGGTCCAAATGGGTCTGGGAAATCAAATGTTACTGATGCTATGCGTTGGGTATTAGGAGAATCCAATGTCCGTAATTTGCGGGGGCAAAAGGCGGAAGATATCATCTTCTCCGGTACTGTTAAGCGCCGCCCTATGGGTGCTGCAGAAGCGACTCTTGTCTTTGATAATTCAGACGGAACTCTGGATGTGGATATGGCAGAAGTAGCTATTACCCGCCGTATCTACCGGTCTGGTGAAACGGAATTCATGATTAACAAGCGCAAATGCCGTTTAAAGGACATCCATATGCTTCTGGCTGATACGGGACTTGGTAAGGACTCTATGGCCATTATTGGGCAGAACCGCATCGATGCCATTCTTAATTCCAAGCCTGAAGAGCGACGCCTCATTTTTGAAGATGTAGCGGGGATTTCCCGATTTAAGCTTAATAAGGAAGACGCTCTCCGCCGGATTAATGCTACTGAGCGCAATATGGAACGGGTTGGGGATGTTATGTCCACCCTAGAAGATCAACTTGTGCCCTTGGCGGACAAGGCTGAGAAGACCCGTCAATACATGGAGTTGTCGCGGACTAAGCGAGAATTTGATGGAGCCTTGGGTTACCATGCTTATAAGACGGCAGATCGCCTCTTTACTCGATTTGAAAACGATAATCTGGCTTATCAGGCAGAAGATACAGAATTAGAAAAGGAATTAACCCTCTTAGAGGCTAAGCGGCAGAAATTACAGTTGGACTCAGCTGAGGGGCAAGACCAACTCAAGGCCTGGGAAGAACAATTCGCGCAAGTGCAACGGGAGGAAGAACGACTCGTAGGCCAACTGCGACTCTTGGAAGAACAGGCCAAGTCGGCAGAACGTGATCGAGATGACCGCAAGACACGCCTATCCGAATTACAAGCCACTAAGGAGGCAGAGGGACAACAAGTCCTCATATTGGACAAGCTTATAGGGGCCGATCAGGAAATTTTGTCTGCCAACGAAGGTGACTTGCAGGCTTTAGAAGTAAAATACTAGGAAGCTGGTGCTAAGCTCCAAGCTGAGCAGGCTAAGTTACAAGCCTCTCAAAACCAAGCGAATTCTCGTCAAGAACAACATCTTGAAATCATGGCTGATATGGAACGGACCCGCCTATCTATTGATGATAAAGCCCGTGAATTAAGTCGTTTGGAAGAGGATCTATTAGCCCTCAAAGGAGACTTAGAGAAGAGTCATCAAGCCTTAGCTCAGGCTAAGGAAAAGGCTGCTACAGCCCAAGCTGATTATGATTATGCTCAGGATCAATGTGAAAGCTTGAGCAATCAGGAAAAGGCCATGGTTTTCCGCATGCGAGATAATCAAAAGCGCATGCAAAAGGCTCAAAATGATATCCAAAAAGCCCAAGGCCGCTTGGAAGTATTAGAGCAATGGGCGGAACAACACGAAGGCTATATGGAGGGGACTAAGAATGTCCTCAAGGCCAAGGAAGCTTGGAGCCAGGATATTAAAGGTGCCATCGGCGACCTCTTTACGGTAGAACCTAAGTTTGCCTTAGCGATTGAAATCGCCTTAGGTGGTGCGGTTAATAATGTTGTGACGACTACTGCTAAAGCTGCATCACAGGCGGTATCCTATTTGAAGCGAACGCAAGGTGGCCGCGTGACCTTCCTGCCTGTGGATAGTGTTAAGGGCCGTCTACTAGAAACTCCAGCCTTAAGGGAAGCGGGTGTCATCGGCCGTGCTATCGACTGCATAGACTATGATCCATCTTTTACAGGAGTCTTTCAACAGCTCTTGGGGCGGACCCTAGTGGTGGAAGACATGGATCAGGCTATTGAGATTCAGAAGAAGTATAAGCAATCCTTACGCCTAGTGACCCTTACAGGTGAACAATTCCAACCGGGAGGTTCTCTCACTGGGGGTACTAATAAGCGCCGCAAGGCTTCTGTTCTAAGCCGTAAGGAAGAGATGGTCCGCCTCTTAGAAGAAGTGGATCAAACGGGAGAGAATCTGCGACGGTGGCAAGAAGAATTGGCCCATGACCAATCCCATATTGATGCGGTCTCTGCAGACCGGCAATCCTGGGAGGAAAAACGACAACATCGTTACCTTCTCAAGGTGGCGGGAGATACCCAGGTAGCCAATGAAGCCCATCGCTTAGAAGGCCTAGGAAAAGATATTGACCGCATAGAGGTGCGCAAGTGTGAATTGACCAAGGGTGTAGAGCTTTTAGAGGAGCGGCTAAAAGAACTACAGGGACAATTGGACGCCCTTGTAGCTAGCCAAGATGCTTCTGATTCGACAGCCTCCCTTATGGCGGCTATTCCGGAACTTCAAGAAGCTCAACAAAAGGCTTATGAAGCTTTTACTCATATGCGACTTCAATGTCAAAGCTTGCGACAAAGCATAGAAGATCGCAAGCGTCAAAAGGAAGCTCGGCTGGCATCCATTGCAAACTTGGATCAAAAGCTAGCCCCACTCAGTCAGTCCCTAGCCCAAGTGGAGGAGCGCCTCGCTCAAGGTCTTCCACAAGAGCGACAAGTTACTGAGGAAGCCTTGCAAGAGGTACGAAAGATGTCCGCTGAATTAGGGCAAAAACGGGATCAAGCCTATGCTAAGACAGCCAGTGAACGGCAGGCCATGGAGGAAATTCTTCAAGAGCAACAAGATTTGACCAACCGACAAAAAAAAGTACAGGCTCGACTCCTAGATATGGAAAGTCGCCTGACTCGCTACAAGATGGAAGCGGAGCGAGCACAAGAAAGCCTTCAAGAAATGGGCTATAGTTTAGAAGAAGCGGGAGCTATCATCTTAGATGGTTCCATTAATGAATGGAAGCAGGCACAGGCTGATCTTATGGCTCAAATAGCAGCCTTAGGATCGGTTAATCCTAATGCTATGGAAGAATATGAAGAGGCCAAGGGGCGCTATGACTTCTTGCAAGGTCAATTAGCTGATCTCGAAGAGGCTAAGGGCCAGTTAGAGGCGGTTATTGCGGAGATGGACAAGGCTATGTCTACTCAACTCATAGAGGTATTAGACCTTGTGGGTAAGCGTTTCCAAGAGGTATTCAGCCAATTGTTTGGCGGAGGATCAGCTCAAATTGTCCTCACAGATCCAGACGCTATCTTGACCAGTGGCATTGATTTTTATATTCAACCGCCTGGGAAGAAGCGACAGCAGTTGACCTTGCTTTCAGGAGGGGAGAGGGCTCTTACAGTTATCGCCCTCTTGTTCTCCTTCCTCTTCTATCGACCAGCGCCATTCTGTGTCTTGGACGAGGTGGATGCGGCTTTGGATGAAGCTAATGTAGAACGCTTCTCCGCTTATTTGAAACACCTGGATCATAGCACGCAATTTATTGTTGTGTCCCACAGAAAACCGACCATGGAAGCAGCAGAAGTTCTTCAAGGGGTAACCATGGTTGAACGGGGCGTTTCTCGCCTCTTGACCGTATCCTTTGAAGAGTTGAAGGAGGAAGTATCCTAATGGGATTTTTTGATAATATTAAAAAGGGCCTAGAAAAGACACGTAAGTCCTTTGTGGCCAATGTAGAACATATCGTTATTGGGTACGCCCAAATTGACGATGACTTTTTGGATGACCTGGAAGGGACTCTCCTCACTTCCGATTTAGGACCTAAGACGACGGGCTACCTCATGAAGGAAGTGCGTCGCGGAGTTACAGAAGGGATTATTAATGATACGCGGGATGTATTACCATTTATGGAAGACCGCATTACAGAAATCCTATCCGCCCAAGAAGAAACCCTAGATCTTCACCATCCAGAAGTAATCCTGGTGGTGGGCGTAAATGGGGTAGGTAAAACTACGACCATTGCTAAGTTGGCTCACTACTATGCGGACCAAGGGAAGAAGGTTATCATCGCAGCAGCCGATACCTTCCGAGCTGCAGCAGCAGACCAATTATCTGTATGGGGTCAACGAATCAATGTGCCTGTTATTAAGCACAAGGAAGGGGCAGATCCAGCTGCTGTTGTGTATGATGCCATGGAGGCTGCCAAGGCTCGGAATGCAGACTTTGTGATTGTAGATACAGCAGGCCGCCTTCATACTAAGGTAAACTTGATGGAGGAACTCAAGAAGATTGGTCGTGTTGCAAATAATCATGTAGAAGGTGCGCCTCATCAAACCCTCCTAGTCTTGGATGGCACAACCGGTCAAAATGCCGTATCTCAGGCTAAGCTCTTCGGTGAAGCTGTCCCTGTGAATGGCATTGTGGTTACCAAGTTAGATGGTACTGCTAAGGGGGGCGTGGTTATTTCCATTAAGGAAGAGTTAGGGGTCCCTGTTCGTTGGATTGGTATAGGCGAAGGCATGGATGACTTACGTCCATTCCACGCTAAAGAATTTGCAGCTGCTTTGTTTGATAAAGGAATGGTGTCTAGTGACAAGTAAGTTTGATCGCGATTTTATCGAATCCTATGTGAAAGAGGAAAATGAAAAAAATCAATACCATGCGCCCTTGGAGGCTATGGATACCATCGTACCCCTTATTCAACACTTTGGGGTAGATATTTATCGGCCTATTACCCGCTTGCTCCTGGCTAATTGGCAAGAGCTGTCGGCTCGTATTGAAAACTACGGTTCTGATCAATGGGCAAAGGTGAAGGCGGTAGAAGTGTCTACACCAGAATTGAGCCCCTTTGCTATTGCAATGCTTATGGAAGTCTTGGAAGGGGAAGACACCCTCAATCAAGATCCGGAAGCAGGCCGTAAGTTGACTGATGAAGAATTGAAGGCTATTCGGACGGCACAAGATCAAGTGGATACGGCCTTGGATTCCGCTGAAAGTAAATAAGGAAGACTAGCATCCGTTGCCAGTCTATAGGTATGTGTATGAGGCAGGATTTTCCTGCCTTTTACTATAATAAGAGGTGGATTATGGCTAAGACATATAAACAGGAAGTAGAAGGGGGACAAGCCTTTCGCGTAGAGGCTCCTTTTGTCCCAACAGGTGATCAGCCACAGGCAATTACTTCTCTAGTAGAGGGGGTTAAGAGGGGGGATTGGGCGCAGGTCCTTCTGGGTGCTACCGGTACGGGTAAGACATTTACTATGGCCAAGGTGATTGAAGCTGTTCAAAAACCAACCCTGGTTATTGCCCACAATAAGACACTAGCGGCCCAACTCTGTGCAGAGTTTAAAAACTTCTTCCCCCATAATGCGGTGGAATACTTCGTGTCCTACTATGACTTTTATCAGCCAGAAGCCTACATTCCCTCCTCTGATACCTATATTGAGAAGGATGCGTCTATCAATGATGAAATTGATAAGCTTCGCCATAGTGCGACCATGAGCTTATTTGAGCGACGGGATGTCATTATCGTAGCTTCCGTATCTTGTATCTATGGCTTGGGGGACCCAGAAGATTACTCTGATCTAGTTTTGTCCCTCCGTCTAGGCCAGGTTAAGTCTCGCGATGAAATTCTCCGCAAGTTAGTGGATATCCAGTACAGTCGTAATGATATGAACTTTGTCCGCGGTACCTTTAGGGTTAAGGGGGATACTATCGAAATTTTCCCAGCCTCCTATTCAGAAAAGGTGGTACGGGTAGAACTTTTCGGCGACGAAATAGACCGCCTGGTGGAATGTGATGCCTTAACAGGTGAAGTCATCGCTGAACGTAAGCACGTAGCCATCTACCCTGCCTCTCACTATGTTACGACTAAGGAAAAGATGGATGTAGCCATTGCCCGTATCGAGGAAGAATTAGACCAACAATTGCAAAAGCTCAAGTCCCAAGACCGCCTGTTAGAGGCCCAACGTTTGGAACAGCGGACCCGCTATGACATTGAAATGATGCAGGAAATGGGATATTGCTCGGGCATTGAAAATTATTCACGCCATATGTCGGAACGCAAGGCAGGGGATGCACCTTATACCCTAATCGATTACTTCCCAGATGATTCCCTTATCATGGTGGATGAATCACATGTGACGGTTCCACAGATTCGGGCCATGTACAACGGGGATAGGGCCCGTAAGGAATCCCTTATCGAATATGGTTTCCGTCTTCCGTCGGCCTTAGATAACAGACCTCTAAAATTCGATGAATTTGTAGAACGGATCAATCAAATCATCTATGTGTCTGCTACACCTGGCCCTTATGAAATGGAAGTGGAGACCAATGTAGCGGAACAAATTATCCGCCCAACGGGCCTCTTGGATCCATTAATCGAGATACGGCCTATTAAAGGGCAGATGGATGATCTCTTAGGGGAAATCAAGAAAACCGCCCAAAAGGGAGAGCGGGTTCTTGTAACCACTTTGACTAAAAAGATGGCGGAAGATTTAACGGACTTCCTCAAGGAAATGGGAGTTCGGGTCCGCTACCTCCATTCGGATATCGTTACTATCCAACGAGCTGAGATCATTCGGGATCTCAGGGCTGGCCTGTTTGATGTTCTAGTGGGGATCAATCTCCTTCGGGAGGGCCTAGATATGCCAGAAGTCTCTTTAGTAGCTATTTTAGATGCCGACAAGGAAGGCTTCCTCCGGTCTGATACGGCTATGATCCAGACCATAGGTAGGGCGGCCCGTAATGAACATGGTCGCGTAATTATGTATGCTGATCGCATGACTGGATCCATGGAACGGGCCATCGGTGAAACCGAACGGCGTCGGGCTATCCAAGAGGCCTATAATAAGGAACATGGCATCACCCCTAAGACGATTCATAAGGAGGTGCAGGACCTCATTGAATTGACCAAGATACAGGAGGATTCAGAGGTCTCTACCGTAGATTTAGCGGAAGATGCAGTTTATGCTGACGACCTCGATGCAGCCGCTGCTGGTGGTGTGGCCAAGAACGGTAAAAAGGGCAAGGGGAGTCGCAAGAAGTCCAGTCCTAAGACGGATTCTAAGGGTGTGGTCTACGGGACTCCTCTTGCTAGTCCGAAAGTGGCCGATATGACGGCAGAGGATCTCTTTAATCTCATTGAAAAAACCAATGCGGATATGAAGGCTGCGGCTAAGGTTTTAGACTTTGAAAGGGCTGCTGTTTTGCGGGACCAATTAGGCCAACTGCGTCAGCAGTGGTCAGATATGCATGAAGCGGGCCAATCTAAGATAGCGAAACCTAGGATGCCTAGAGGTTCTAAAAAAACACATCAAGGAAAGTAAGTAAGAAATTAAACGAGCTTTACTAACTATAAAAGACTAATCCTTATACCTACTTATGGAGAAAGGAATTTGCATGAAAGATCAACTCATTGTGAAGGGTGCACGCCAACACAATTTAAAAAATATAGATATATCCTTACCAAGGGACTCATTTAATGTTATTACTGGTTTGTCAGGGTCTGGTAAGTCTTCCTTGGCCTTTGATACCATTTATGCGGAAGGGCAACGACGTTATGTTGAATCTTTGTCCGCCTATGCCCGTCAATTCTTGGGCCAAATGGATAAGCCTGACGTGGACTATATAGAGGGCTTGTCCCCAGCTATTTCCATCGACCAAAAGACCACCTCTCGCAACCCGCGGTCTACAGTGGGGACGGTTACGGAAATCTATGACTACCTGCGCCTACTCTTTGCCCGGGTAGGCCATGCTCATTGCCCGCAATGTGGGAAACCTATTAGTCAACAGACTATCCAACAGATGACGGATGATGTCATGACTTTCCCAGACGGGGTAAAGATATTGGTTATAGCCCCTATGATTCGAGGCAAGAAGGGGGAACATAAGTCCGTCTTTGATCAGCTTCGCAAGGAAGGTTTCTCCCGGGTCCGCGTGGATGGCGTGGTAAGAACCTTGGATGAAGATATAGACCTTCAAAAAACCAAGAAGCATGACATCGATGTAGTGGTCGACCGCTTAGTAGTCAAAGAGGGTATTGAAAGTCGCCTGACGGATTCCATGGAGACCGCTGCTAAGTGGGGGGAAGGCTTGGTATTGGTAGCAGAAGTTGATGGGCCTGAACACATGTACAGCCAACACTTTGCCTGCCCTGACTGCCATATTTCCCTCCCTAAAATTGAGCCTCGTATGTTCTCCTTTAACTCTCCCTTTGGGGCTTGTCCGGCTTGTGCGGGGATCGGATCTACCATGGAAGTGGATGAAGATATGGTCATCCCTGATGGGTCTATTTCCTTTGCTAATGGAGCGGTAGTGGCCTTGTCCAACAACCCCAATGCGTGGTTTATGCGGCAGTTAGAGGGCCTCTTGCGGCAGAATGGCTATTCTTTGAATAATAGCTTTGATGAACTCCCTAAGAAGCTTCAAGAAGAAATTATGCATGGGTCCCGGGAAAAGGTATCCTTCGACTATGAAAACATGCGGGGGGAGGTAAAAACCTTCCATACCGAATATGAAGGTATTTTACCTATGGTTAAACGCCGTCATTCAGAGGCTTCTACTGATGCTATGCGGGAAGAGTTTGAAAAGTTCATGTCCATCAAGCCTTGTACAACCTGTCATGGCGCTCGACTTAAACCAGAAGTACTGGCCATCACCGTAGGTGGCAAGAACATCGAAGAAGTGACTGATATGACAATCAAGGAGGCAGCACAATTCTTTTCATCCCTTAGTTTATCTCAGAGAGAGTTGGTCATCGGAGAACAGATTTTGAAGGAAATCAAGGCCCGTTTAGGCTTCCTTAATAATGTAGGCCTGGACTACTTAACTATGAGCCGTGCTGCAGGGACCTTATCTGGTGGGGAAGCCCAACGGATTCGGTTGGCCACCCAAATTGGGTCTGGCTTGGTAGGGGTCCTTTACATTTTAGATGAACCATCTATCGGCCTCCACCAACGGGATAATGACCGCCTTATAGAAACCTTGAAGGGCCTTCGTGACTTAGGCAATACCCTTTTGGTGGTTGAGCATGACGAAGACACTATGCGGGCGGCGGACTATCTCGTAGATATCGGCCCCGGCGCAGGTGAACATGGGGGCCAGGTTATCGCGGCTGGTCCTGTGCCAGCGGTCATGGCTAATCCTAAGTCCATTACAGGTCAATACTTGGCGGGTAAGAAGTTTATAGCCCTCCCTGAAAAACGGCGCAAGCCTGGTAAAGCTGCCATCGAAGTACGAGGAGCCAAGGAAAATAACCTACAAAATATCAATGTTAAATTCCCTATCGGTCTTTTTAATGTAGTCACCGGGGTATCTGGTTCTGGTAAGTCCACGCTGATCAATGAAATCCTCTACAAGGGCTTATCCAATAAGCTTTACCGAACCTACCACCGGGTTGGCAAGCACAAAGAGATACGGGGAATGGACTATGTGGATAAGGTTATCAATATAGACCAAAGTCCAATTGGACGGACACCACGGTCCAACCCTGCTACCTATACTGGCGTTTTTGATGCCATTCGGGAACTCTATTCCCAAACTCCAGAAGCCAAGATGCGAGGCTATAAGCAGGGGCGCTTCTCCTTTAATGTGAAGGGGGGCCGCTGTGAAGCCTGCCGAGGTGATGGTATTATCAAGATTGAAATGCACTTCTTACCAGATGTCTATGTACCTTGTGAAGTTTGTAAGGGCGCCCGTTATAACCGGGAAACCCTTGAGGTTAAATATAAGGGTAAGTCCATAGCAGATGTTTTAGATATGACCGTGGATGATGCGGTTGATTTCTTTGCAGCTATACCTAAGATTCACCGCAAGATGATAACCCTTCAAGAGGTAGGCTTGGGCTATATTCGTCTAGGGCAACCAGCCACTACCTTGTCTGGTGGTGAGGCTCAACGGGTTAAGCTGGCGACAGAACTAGCTCGTCGATCTACGGGTAAGACTATGTACATTTTGGATGAACCAACTACGGGCCTTCATGCGGAGGATATTCGGAAGCTTCTCTTAGTCCTTCAAAAGCTGGTAGATGCTGGCGATACTGTAGTTGTTATTGAACATAATTTAGATGTCATTAAAACGGCAGACTACATTATAGATTTAGGCCCTGAAGGAGGGTCTGGTGGGGGGACTGTCATAGCCAAAGGGACCCCTGAAGATGTAGCTAAGGTAAAAGAATCCTATACAGGACAATTCTTGGGACCAGTCCTAAAACGGACTCGCACATTTATGGAGGAAGCAGATAATGCCTAGTGAGGAACTACTAGAGAAGGTCAGTCATCTACCGACCAGCCCTGGCGTTTACCTCTGGCGGGATAAGTATAAGCGAATTATCTATGTGGGTAAGGCCATTAACCTCCGCAACCGAGTCCGGTCTTATGTTCGTCACGATGCCAATCGGGCCCCTAAGGTGACGGCTATGATGAAGCATGCTGTAGATGTGGAGACTATACAGACCAAGACGGAAATGGAGGCCTTGATCTTAGAGAATACTCTAATTAAGGAACACCATCCCAAATACAACATCATGTTGCGTGATGATAAAACCTATCCCTATGTAAAAATTACGGTACAAGAAGACTTTCCTCGCCTCTTTATGACTCGCCGTCTCCTCCGAGATGGAGCCAAGTACTTTGGACCCTTTACGGATGTAGGGGCTGTTCATGAGACTATTAAGCTCCTCCACCAGTCTTTTCCCCTTAGGACCTGTCGGTCTATGAAGGTGGATCGGCCGTGTCTCCAGTATCATATGCATCGCTGTCAGGCTCCTTGTGCAGGCTATGTATCGAAGGAAGAATACAAGTCCTATATAGAGCAAATTATTCAACTCTTTGAAGGTAAGGCCATACCGCTCCTAGATGACCTTAAGAAGGAGATGGAAGAGGCGGCAGAAGCCATGGAATTTGAAAGGGCTGCTATTCTTAGGGACCGTTTACAGGCAGTGGATAAAATTCAAGAAAAGCAACGTATGGTGACGCAAAAGGCCAACGATATCGATGTCTTGGGCTTTGCCATGGACGATCGTCTAGCCTGTTTGCAACTCCTCTTTATTCGATCTGGCCGCCTCTTAGGGCGGGAGAACTACTTCGTACAAAACGAAGGGGAACGGCCGGATGAAATCATGACGGAATTTATCAAGCAATATTATGGAGCCTCTACGTTTATTCCTAAGGAATTGCTCCTTCCTATGAAGTCAGAAGAAGAGGCTCTTTTCCAGGATTGGTTTACCGATATGAAGGGGCAGCATGTGACTATAGGGGTGCCGCAAAAGGGCTATAAACATGACCTGATTAAGATGGCCCATGAAAATGCAGAAACCTTTTTGGCAGAACGTCACCGCCAGTGGCAGTATCAGATTGATAAGTCTGGCGGTGCTGTAAAGCGCCTGGCCCATGTGTTGGACCTACCACGCCTGCCTGAACGGATGGAGTGCTTTGATATTTCCCATACCCAGGGCACGGAAACCGTAGCCTCTATGGTAGTTTTTGAAGGTGGCAAGCCGGCCAAGAAGGAGTATCGTAAGTTCAAACTCCACACTACAGAGGGTAAACCGGATGACTTTAAGTCTATGGCGGAAATCATGGAGCGGCGCTATGGGAAGGAAACGGATTGGCCTATGCCAGACCTTATCATCATCGATGGGGGGAAGGGGCAACTGAATGCCTCCATCCCTCTCATTCGTCAGGTAGGGGTGACCGATGTGCCGGTTATATCCCTAGCAAAACGGATTGAAGAAGTCTTCGTAGAAGGTCAATCAGAATCAATCATCCTTTCTCATCATTCGCCAGAGCTTCAACTCTTGCAACAAATCCGGGATGAGGCCCATCGCTTTGCCATTACCTTCCACCGTAAGTTACGGGGTAAGCGTAACCTAGAATCCATATTAGACCACATTGAGGGGATTGGTCCTAAGCGCCGGAAGGGCCTCTGGGCTCGTTTTCCAACTATGGAGGCCATGCGGCAGGCCTCCGTAGAAGAATTAGCCCAGGCAGATGGTATGAATATGGTAGCGGCCCAAAAGGTATATGACTTCTTCCGCCTGTCCAAGATGGAGAAGCAAGAAGTTTTAAAACAATAAATCTAGTGGCGAAAGTTGCTTATAATAAAGGACAGCTCGTATGAGCTGTCCTTTTATTTTGGCTCTCTGCACCCAATCTCTCTCGAAGTGCTTATATTTTTCTGTGTCATCTTGGCTGTAAGATCTAATTTGTTTTAAAACCTATCATTTACAAAGGAATTAAAATAAAATACAATGAGTCCA
>OLFS01002070.1_pt1 | contig 13570 bp, 11 predicted proteins | sample 1605491 | NCBI WGS metagenome assembly OLFS01 (sample SAMEA3888921, study PRJEB22519) | human gut metagenome | biome: human gut; feature: human-associated habitat; material: faeces | place: Denmark | collected 2011 | reverse complement strand
CAAGCATTTTATACCTGTTTTTGAAATTTTGCTTGGCTCTGAACAGTTACATATTGACTTAATAACAAAAAAGAGATTACAAATTGTAATCTCTTAAAACATCGGAGTGACAAGATTCGAACTTGCGACCTCTACGTCCCGAACGTAGCGCTCTACCAAACTGAGCCACACTCCGATAAAATAGGGAACTTGCCGAAGCAAATTCCCAGCTACGGAAAAGGGACTTGAACCCCTACTAACAGAGTCAGAGTCTGCTGTGCTGCCAATTACACCATTCCGCATTACTTGAGTTTTGTTTGTTGCTTGTTTCAAACAACATGGTTATTATATCAAAGCTACAGAAAAATGCAACCCCTTTTTTGATATTTTTACGTTAGACTTTTTGAAGAAATTGTGTTAAATGTCAGAAAATTAAGAAAATTCATTTCACCAAACGAAAAAGGGCATCGACAGTAGCGAAAAAAGCATCAATGGCAGAAAAAAGGGCATCGACAGTTACTAAAATCTATAAGATCACTCTACAAGAAAAGCTCTGCAATAAATACAACTGCGCAGCAAAGAACTGCGACCGGCAGCAGTCCGGCACCACACCATGCGGCTACAACTCCAACAACGAGAGCGAGAACTCCGGAGATTGGAGACTGTGTGGCATGAAGGATCGCCGGGAATGTCATCACTGCTAGTGTGACATAAGGTACATAGTATAGAAAGGACTGAAGAAACTGGTTCTTCAAAGGTTTTCGAATCAAGGTCATCGGCAGTACGCGGATTAAATAAGAGATACCGCCCATGATAAGAATATAAATATAAATATTGTGTGTCATAATTTTTATTCCTTCTGAGTAATTGAACAGTTACGTTTTTATTATTGCTTAGTTGAAGCTGAAGTTTCATCTTCTGTCGGTATAGGGAAGAAGAACGCTGCTCCGGCTGAAAGTACGACGGTCAGTATAATTGTTCTGGTACCATCCGACAGAGTGGAGATCCAAGGCAGGCAAGTTGCTGCGAAGCTTGAGATAAATGCAAGAGTAACCAGTCCCGCAACGACTTTATTCTGCTTCGAAGGAGGAATGATGATAGCGATAAACATTCCAAAGAGGGCAACACTAAATGCACTGACCATACGCGGTGACATGATATTTCCGGCAATGACACCGAGCATAGTTCCAAAAGCCCAGCCCGGAAGCGGAGTTACCATCGCGCCATAGGTATAATAAGGATTTAAAGTACCTGGTCTGCTGATCGCAATTCCAAAAAGTTCGTCTGTGATATCATAACTCATCAGCAGACGGTGTCCTAACGAAAGGTCGGGACTTAAACGCTGACTCATGGCACAGCTCATCAGAAGATAACGTGCATTCGTGATCAATGTGACAATTGCGACCTCAATATAAGGAGAGTTTGCAGCAATTACAGTCAGTCCGGCATACTCTCCGGCAGATGCATTATTTAACAGACTCATAAGGAATCCCTGAAATGCATTCAGGCCGATATTTCTTGCGGCGATACCGATTGAAAAGGAGACCGCAAGATATCCAAGTCCGATCGGAATTCCATCGCGAAAACCACGACGAAATGCCTGGCTATTAGATTCTTTCATAATAATAAACCACCTTAGTTACAAATTTTGTCTCTGAGGGATATTGTATCATTTTTGCTGAGGAAATCAAAGTCGGAAATGAGGCCAAATCCTCCAATTTATAACATTTCTTGACGCATTTGTGTAAGTGTGATAGAATGACCCCGTTGTAACATATAATTTAATACAGATGCGTGAGGTGTCAGTCAGATGGATGATGGCGTCCTGATTATGAATGATCAGAGGAACGACGTGGAAAATCTGGACTGGTGAAAAGGGAAACAGGTGAGAATCCTGTACGAACTCGTCACCGTATTTCGTGAGCTTGTGTTTTGAGGCCACTGGGAGACCGGGAAGGTGAAGCAGAAGCATTTGAACGATCAGCCGGGAGACCTGCCTTTCGCAGTACAGGAATGAAGAATTCATGCCACGAGGAATTGGCCGTACGAAAGAAAATGATTTAGACTGCAGTAATTATTTACAGATAGATTGTAAATGATCACCGGTTTTTCTTTGCGTACCCTCGTTTGATTCGAGGGTGTTTTCATTTCTGAGAATAAGAAATCAGGAGGATGACAATGAAAAAGAAAGTATTAATGGTTTTACTGGCAGCAACACTTAGTGTATCCATGATTGCAGGATGTGGATCAAAGGGCGACAACAACACTGACACAACAAAGACAGAGTCTAAACAGGACAGTGATCAGGAAGCAGCAGATAAAGTTGCGAAGCTGATCGATGACATTTATGTTCAGGAAAGAACAGACAAGACAGATGAGCAGTGTACAGCAGCGAAAGAAGCATGGGATGCACTGACAGATGCACAGAAAGAACTTGTTGAGGGAGAGAATGCGGATCCGGATTATTTCGGAAGAGATACAGGAGATGCATCCAAGGATGATCCGCTCAATGCTGATGAGATCGGTGAAAATGAAATCCTTGTAGTAAGTTTTGGAACATCCTTCAATGACAGCCGTGCAACAGATATCGGTGGTATTGAGAAAGCAATCCAGGCAGCAAATCCGGACTGGTCTGTAAGAAGAGCATTTACAGCACAGATCATTATCAATCATGTACAGGCTCGTGATGGTGAGAAGATCGACAATGTGGATCAGGCATTGCAGAGAGCGGTTGACAATGGCGTAAAGAACCTCGTTGTACAGCCAACACATCTGATGCATGGTGCAGAGTATGATGAACTTACAGCAGCAGTAGAGGAATATAAAGATAAGTTTGAATCTGTTAAGATTGCAGAGCCACTTCTTGGAGAAGTAGGAGCTGATGCAACTGTTATCAATGCAGACAAGGCAGCAGTAGCAGAAGCAATCACAGCAGAGGCAGTGAAAGATGCAGGATTTGACAGTTTAGATGCAGTGAAAGAAGACGGAACAGCATTTGTATTCATGGGACATGGTACATCTCATACTGCAAAGGTTAGCTATTCTCAGATGCAGACACAGATGGAACAGCTTGGATATGACAATGTATTTATCGGAACTGTAGAGGGTGAGCCGGAAGATACATCCTGCGAGGCAGTGATCGAGAAACTGAAAGAAGCAGGATATAAGAAAGTAATCCTTCGTCCGCTGATGGTTGTTGCAGGAGACCATGCGAACAACGATATGGCCGGAGATGACGATGATTCCTGGAAGAGCCAGTTTGAGGCATCAGGAGCATTTGACAGCATTGATACTCAGATTGCAGGTTTAGGAGAGATCCAGGCAATCCAGCAGCTGTATGTAGCACATACACAGGCTGCAATTGATGCAGAGTAATTTGTAAGAAGATATTGAGAAGGTCATGCTTGTTCAGAGAAAAGGGAATGGCATGACCTTTTTTGAATTAATGAAAGGAAGGATTTAGATGAAAAAGAAGTTATTAATGGTATTAATTTCTGTTTCTATGATCGCATCTGTATTTACAGGATGTGGAAATAGCACAGAGGCTAAAGACAGTGGAAAAGCACAGACAGAACAGGCGGATACAAAAGAGGATTCTGCAGATAAGGCAGATGAGGAGCAGGCAGCACTGGAAGACGGAACATATACAGCAGAGTTCCAAACAGACAGCTCTATGTTCCATGTGAATGAAGCAATGGATGGAAAAGGAACACTGACAGTAGAGGATGGGAAAATGACAATTCATATCAGTCTGGTGTCTAAAAATATTGTCAATCTGTTCGAAGGAACTGCCGAGGATGCACAGAAGGACGGCGCAGAATTGCTTCAGCCTACAACAGATACTATTAATTACAGCGATGGAACATCTGATGAGGTCTATGGATTCGACGTTCCGGTTCCGGCACTGGACAAAGAATTTGATCTTGCATTGATCGGAAAAAAGGGAACATGGTATGATCACAAGGTCAGTGTGACAAATCCGGTGAAAGTAGAAGAATAAAATGCATTTGTAACCTTTACAAACCGGCAAAGAAGGGATAAGATACTTTTATAAAACAATTTATAAAAGGAGCCTTGGATATGGCCGGAGCGGAAAAGAGAAATATTACAAAATCAAAAATAGTAAATTATATTATAAATCACGAAGCAACGTCTAAAGTGGAATTGTCGAAGGATCTCAATCTTAGTATGCCGACTGTATTGTCGAATGTGAATGAGCTTTTGGCTAATGGAATTGCGGTTGAAACCGGAGAATATGAATCTACAGGCGGGCGAAAAGCAAAACGAATCAGTATTAATCCAGCGTACCGTTATGCGGTTGGGATAAGGATTACTGCGAAGCATGCAGGATTTGTACTTGTGAATTTGAGCTATGAGATAGAGAAATATGAAAGGATCCGCTTAGAATTTTCAACAGAGGCCGCTTACTACTTACAATTGAGCGAAGCATTGGAAAGATTTCTTTCAGATGTAGAACACAGAGAACGAATCCTGGGAATCGGAATTTCAATTCCGGGAATTGTTAATTCGAAAGAACGAATGCTGATCAAATCTCATGCGCTCCAATTGGAGAATTATAGTTTAAGCTTTTTGGAACAGATCTTTTCACTTCCGGTTTATTTTGAAAATGATGCCAATGCGGCAATGATGGCAGAGGATTTAAATAACTATAGAAATGCATTGTATCTTTCATTGAATAACACACTCGGAGGAGCATTTTGCATTGACGGGAAATTGATTCCGGGAGCGAATCAGAAAGCCGGAGAATTTGGACATATGATCCTTGTTCCGGGCGGAAAGAAATGTTATTGCGGAAAACAAGGCTGTGCGGATGCTTACTGTGCGGCGAGCGTGCTGACAGATGATACCAAAGAGACACTGGAACAGTTTATGAAGAAGGTGGAAGAGCAGGACGGACAGGCTGTGAAGGTTTGGAAAGAGTATCTTAATAATCTGGCAATCCTTATTTCAAATCTGAGAATGGCATATGATATGGATATTATTCTTGGAGGAGAAGTAGGGGGATATCTTGCAGATCATATGATAACCTTAGGGAAAAAAGTAATGGAATATAATGGATTTGAGCATGATGCGAGATACCTGAAAGTTTGTTCATATAAGAGAGAAGCCTCGGCAGTTGGTGTGGCAAAACATTATTTGCAGGCTTTTATTAAAACATTATAACGATCAGAATAATAGAAAGTTAGAAAATCCAGAGAAGAAACATTTTTAATACATGTTTCTTCCCTGGACTTTTTTTGCGCAAACTGCATAAAAATCATAGCGAAATCTTGTGCAATAGGCAGAACTGAACAATAACATATTGACAAAATATATTTCCTGAACAATAATGTAATTACTTTAATAAAACATTTAATAAAAGATATTCAATAAAGGAGGAAAACATTATGTTACAGCAGGTAATGACAAACCCGGGAGAAATTATTTTCAGAGAGGTACCAGTTCCGGAAGTGAAAGATGATCAGGTACTGGTTAAGATTATGAATATTGGAATCTGTGGATCTGATATTCACGTATATCATGGAAAGCATCCATTTACAAAATACCCAGTGACTCAGGGACATGAGGTATCCGGTGAGATTGCCAAGGTCGGAAAAGATGTTACAGAATTTCATGAAGGACAGAAAGTTACGATCGAGCCACAGGTTTACTGCGGACAGTGTTATCCGTGCCGCCATGGAAAATATAACCTTTGTGAGGAACTTAAGGTTATGGGATTCCAGACAACAGGAACAGCTTCAGAATATTTTGCAGTAGATGCCTCTAAAGTAACACCGATTCCGGAAGATATGTCTTATGAAGAAGGTGCCATGATCGAGCCTCTGGCAGTTGCAGTGCATGGAGTGAAGCAGGTAGGAGATGTAAAGGGATTGAATATTGCAGTTCTTGGTGCAGGACCGATCGGTAACCTGGTTGCACAGGCAGCAAAAGGAATGGGCGCCGCAAAGGTAATGATCACAGATGTCAGCGACCTTCGTCTGGATAAGGCAAAAGAATGTGGTATTGATGTATGCGTTAATACTATGGAGAAGGACTTTGGAGAGGCAATGGTTGAAGCCTTTGGTCCTGACAAGGCAGATGTGATCTATGATTGCGCAGGAAATAATATCACAATGGGACAGGCAATTAAATACGCAAGAAAAGGAAGTATCATCGTTCTTGTTGCCGTATTTGCGGGAATGGCAACAGTAGACCTTGCAGTTGCAAATGATCACGAACTGGATATCAAGAGCACAATGATGTATCGTCATGATGATTATGTAGATGGTATAGAACTTGTAAATGAAGGAAAAGTTCATTTAAGACCATTGATTTCTAAGACATTTGCATTCAAAGATTATCTGAAAGCATATCAGTATATTGATGATAACCGCGAGACAACGATGAAAGTAATCATCAATGTGCAGGAGAAATAGGTGATCGAATCAAGAGAGGACAGAGTTTTATCAGAAACTCTGACTAGGAGGTAATTAATGGAAAACGAGAGTAATAATGGAAAAGTGCCTCTGATCAGCAAGATTGCATATGGTTTCGGAGATGTAGGATGTAACTTTAGCTGGATGTTTGTCAGTAACTTTTTAATGATTTTCTATACAGATGTATTTGGAATCAGTATGGCGGCAGTATCAGCATTGATGCTTTTCTCAAGATTCTGGGATGCGATCAATGATCCGATCGTAGGTGGATTAACAGATAAAACAAACACAAGATGGGGAAGATACCGTCCATGGCTGTTGGTGGCAGCACCGATCACATCAGTGCTTTTGATCCTTTCTTTCTGGGCACACCCAGATTGGTCAAATACATCGAAAATAGTTTACATGGTAATTACATACTGTCTTCTCGTCTTAGGATACACCTGTGTAAACATTCCATATGGAACACTTTGCGGTGCTATGACACAGGATATTGATGAGCGTGCCAAGATCAATACATCTCGTTCCGTAGCAGCAATGATCGCAATCGGAATCATCAATATCGTAACAGTGCCACTGATCAGCAGGCTTGGAAGCAACAGTGTAAAGAACGGTTATCTGTTTGTTGCAATTATTTACGGATGCATCTTTGCTGCATGTCATTTCTTCTGTTTTGCAAAGACAAAAGAGCAGGTGACAATTCCGGAGAAAGAAAAAATCTCCATTAAAGTACAACTGAAGGCCGTTATGCAGAATAGACCATATCTGCTTGCATTAGTTGGACAGGTGCTGTTTGGTTTCACATTATATGGAAGAAATGCAGATATTTTATATTATTTCACTTATGTAGAAGGAGATGCCTCCTATTATACAACATATTCCATGTGTATTATTATTCCTTCAATTATCGGTGCAGCTTGCTTCCAGCCGGTATTCCGCAAGTTGAATAATAAAGGAAGAACAGCATCTGTTTTTGCATTACTTACAGGAATCGCTATGCTTGTAATGTTCTTCTTTAATGTAAAAGAATCTCCAATTGTATTCTATGCATTGGCAGGTATTACACAGTTCTTCTTTTCAGGATTTAACACTGCAATCTATGCGATCATTCCGGATTGTGTGGAATACGGCGAGTGGAAAACAGGACTTAGAAATGATGGATTCCAGTATGCATTTGTTTCTCTTGGAAATAAAATCGGAATGGCTATAGGAACTGCACTCCTTGCGGCTCTGCTTGGTAAATACGGATATGTGGCAAATCAGGTACAGAATCCGGAAGTAATTGCAGTTATGAAACATGCATTTTCAACAATTCCAGGAATTTTGTGGATTGTCACAGCAGTTGTTCTGTTCTTCTATCGTTTGAATAAAAAACGTTACAATGAAATCGTGGAAGATCTGAAAAATGGAAAAAGAGGTTAAGAAAATATAATAACAAAAACGTGGCCCGGTGCACTGCACCGGGCCATTATCTATATAAACTATTCGTAATTTTTGGTCGAAGTCCGGCAATCATAAAAGATCTGTCGCTAATACAATCACCGTCTTCTTTTCTATGTATGATACTTTTGTAATTCATTTGTATCAACTTGATGATGTTATTATACGGAAGAATTGTGAACACCTCGTGTCACGAAAGCTAAAGAAAAGTAAAATTTATTAAGAGTATATAATCTAAAACGGAAGAATTGTTTAATCCAGATTATAGACGAAATGTCGATAATTTTGTTAAGGGAAGACTGGAAATTTTTCACGATACATGATATGATGATGTAAGTGTCAAAATTTACTTTTGACACTCGCATCATATGATAGAAGCCAGTAAAAAAGTTACTGTTCACTCCCGTGTCAATCACTCCGCTGATTGACACGGAGGATGCATGTTTTGGCTTGAATGCATCTCGCCCCATCGCCAAAGGCGATTTAAAATGGCGAGATGCGTTGCTGGTCGCACGTCGTGTGAACAGTAACGTAAAAAAGGAAGGATGAAAATAATGGATATCAAAGAAAAGATTCATGCAACAACAGAAGAATTGTTAAGCAATATGGAAAGACTTGTAGCGATAGATTCACAGCTTGGAACACCGGCAGAAGGAATGCCATTTGGAGAGGGACCGGCAAAGGTTCTTCACGAAGCACTGCAGATTGCAGATGAGCTCGGATTCAAGACAGTGAACCTGGATAACTACTGTGGATATGCAGAGATGGGAGAAGGCGAAGAGATCGTTGGTATCGCAGGACATCTGGATATCGTACCGGCGGGCGGTGACTGGACATATGATCCATTCAAGCTGACAAGAGAAGGAGATTACGTTTACGGACGTGGAACAACAGATGATAAAGGACCTGTTATGGAAGCGCTTTATGCAATGAAGCTTCTTCGTGATTCAGGTGTGAAGCTCAACAAGAGAGTTCGTCTGATCATGGGATGTAATGAGGAAAATGGTTCCAGATGTATGGAGCATTATAATGAAGTGGCGGAAGAGTTATCTTGTGGATTTACACCGGATGCAAATTACCCATGTATTCACGGAGAGAAAGGTATGCTTGGCATGCTGGCAACTTCTAAGAATACAAAGATTATTTCTATCAATGGTGGATTTGTATTCAATGCCGTATGTGATGCATGTACAGCAGAGATTCCGGCAGAAGAAGGACTGAAAGACAGACTGGAAGCTGCTTTCGCAGGGACAAAACTTCAGGAATACAAAGTAACAGAGGAAGATGGAAAGATCACTATTTATGCAAAGGGAGTATCTGCACATGCAAGTACACCGGCATTTGGAGTTAATGCTGCAGGTGTTATCTTTGACTGTCTTGCAAAAGCCGGATTTGAAGATGATTTCGTAGAATTCTATAACTCACACATTGGTACAGCATGTGACGGATCAGGAATCGGACTGAAATGCGCAGATGAGTTTGGAGAGCTTACATTCTGTAACGGAATCGTTAAGAAAGAAGACGGTGTGATCTCCGCTACAATCGATATCAGATTCCCGGTAACATATTCTGTAGAAGATATGCTCAAGATGTGCGAAGGAAAGCTCGAAGACGAGAACGGACGCATTGAGATCCACACAACTACAAAACCATTGTTCTTCCCGAAAGAGTCTCCACTTGTAGAGGCACTGTACAAAGCTTATACAGATGTAACAGGAGATACAGAGAACAAACCGTTAGTAATCGGTGGTGGAACATATGCGAAGTCCTTAAAAAATATCATCGCATTCGGACCGGAGAAACCGGGCGTAGATTACCGCATCCATGGTGCAGACGAGTACACACTCGTATCTGAAGTTGAAGAAGCAGTACAGATTTACATGGAAGCAATTAAGAACTTGCTTGCAATTTAATAGATGTTACTAAGTATTGCTTTGATCTTGCTTGTAGGAATGTCTATGGGCTGGATCTGTAAGAAAATCAAACTGCCAAGCTTGCTTGGAATGATGATCACGGGGATGATACTCGGCCCATATGTACTGAATCTGTTGGATGACAGTATTCTTGGAATCTCAGCCGAGCTTCGAAAGATCGCGCTGATTATCATCCTTACAAGAGCCGGTCTTGGTCTGGATCTTTCAGGACTTAAAAAGATCGGAAGACCGGCTGTGATGATGTGTTTTGTTCCGGCAACGTTTGAGATTGTTGGAATTGTACTGTTGGCTCCGAAGCTGATGGGATTATCTATACTTGAAGCTGCAATCATGGGAGCTGTGCTTGCAGCAGTTTCACCGGCTGTTGTAGTACCGAGAATGGTGAAGCTGATGGAGGAAGGCTATGGCGTGAAACAGGGGATTCCGCAGCTGATTCTTGCGGGCGCATCTGTGGATGACGTCTATGTCATCGTGCTGTTTTCAACATTTACAGGAATGATGCAGGGACAAAGTACATCTATACTCAGTTTTATCAATATTCCGGTTTCTATTTTCCTTGGAATTGGGATTGGATTATTAATAGGGACATGTCTTGCGTATTACTTTAAGAAAGTGCATATAAGAGATACCTCGAAAGTGTTGATCATTTTGAGTATTTCTCTGTTGCTTGTTGTTATGGAAGACAGTTTGAATACGGCGATTACATTTTCAGCATTGATCGCGATCATGTTCATTGGGATCGGTTTGCAGAAGAAGAGAGAAGTTGTTGCGAAGAGGATTTCTGTGAAATATGGAAAGCTGTGGGTGGCAGCAGAAGTATTTCTGTTTGTGCTTGTAGGAGCAACAGTGAATGTCGGATATCTTGGAAAAATCGGTGTGAAAGCGTTAGTTGTTATCGTAGGTGCACTGGTGTTTCGTATGCTTGGTGTATCCGTCTGTCTTCTTGGAACAAGTCTCAAGAAGACAGAACGATTATTTGCCATGATGGCTTATACACCGAAAGCAACAGTTCAAGCCGCAATCGGTGGAATCCCTCTTGCGATGGGATTTGCATGCGGAGATACCGTTCTTACCGTGGCTGTTTTAGCGATTGTGTTGACAGCTCCGCTGGGCGCATTTGCGATCGATTTCTCGTATAAGAAATTATTGAAAAAATCAAAATAAAAAATGTTATTAAAACAGTTCATGTAGAAAAAACGACCATTTATGAAAGCAGACCTTAACGGTCTGCTTTTTGTGTTATGATAAGTTCAGTAAAAAAGACACTTGTGATATGGAAAATGCAAGAAAACTGATCACAGGTACTGCGAAGGGTAACAAAGTAACATAGTACACAATAAAAGGTAGGTTTCAAAATGAGTCTGAAATATGAAAAGTTGATCAGAAAAATGACACTGGCAGAGAAAGCAATTATGATGTCAGGAAAGAACACATGGGAGACAGTTGATTTAGAAAAATATGGGATTCCGTCTATGGTAATGTCCGATGGACCGCATGGGCTGAGAAGACAGGCAGGAGCAGGAGACCATTTGGGATTGAATGCCAGTCTTCCGGCAACTTGTTTTCCGACAGCAGCAGGAGTGGCAAACAGCTGGGACGAAGCACTTGGAGAAGAAATTGGAGAAGCACTTGCAGAGGAAGCAGTGACGATGGGTGTCAATGTGATCCTTGGACCGGGACTTAATATTAAGAGAAGTCCTCTGTGCGGAAGAAACTTCGAGTATTTTTCAGAGGATCCATATCATGCAGGAAAAATGGCGGCGGCATATGTTCGTGGAATCCAGAGCAAGGGTATTGCAGCTTGTCCAAAGCATTTTGCAGCAAACAGTCAGGAGCTGCGCCGCATGGCAAATGATTCCGTTGTGGATGAAAGAACGTTCCGTGAGATTTATACAACCGGATTCGAGATTGCAATTAAGGAAGGTAAATCAAAGTCCATCATGTCTTCCTATAATGAAGTAAATGGAGTCTATGCAAATGAAAACAGTCATATGCTGCAGGAAATCCTGGTAGATGAGTGGGGCTTTGATGGTTTTGTTGTATCTGACTGGGGCGGAAGTAATGATCATGCACTTGGTGTGAAGAACGGAAGCCATTTGGAAATGCCGGGAACAGGAAAATCAGGTATGTATGATATTATTCATGCAGTTGAGAATGGTGATCTTGATGAAGCGGTATTGGATCAGAGACTGGATGAGCTTTTAAATGTAATCTTCTCAACACATCAGGCAACAGAAGACGCAAAGGGAAAAACATTTGATGTGGAAGCGCATCATAACCTGACAAAACAGCCGGAAGCAATCCTTGATGTGATTGGATCAACAGATCTGGATGTTGTTGCATATGAGCAGGGATATATCCGTAACAGAAAACCGAATCAAAAGTTGACAAAGGCAGCAGTAGAACTTGCAAAGAAGGCGGATATCGTACTTTTCTTCGGAGGACTTGATGAAATCAGCGAATCCGAAGGACTTGACCGTACACATATGTCCATGCCGGCCGCACAGGAGACATTACTTAATGAACTTACAACAGTAAATAAGAATATAATCGTAGTTCTTTCAGCCGGATCAGCGATCGAGATGCCATGGTATCCATATGTAAAAGGAATCGTACATGGTTATCTTGGCGGACAGGCAGGCGCGTCAGCAATGATGAATGTTCTGACCGGAAAAGTAAATCCGTCAGGTAAGCTGAATGAGACTTACCCGCTCCATTACGAGGATACACCGGCATACGCATATTACCCAAGCAAAGAAAGAAGCAGTGAGTACAGAGAGTCTCTTTATGTCGGATACCGTTATTACACAACTGTTGGAAAATCAACGCGTTTCCCATTTGGTTACGGATTGAGCTATACAACCTTTGAATATAAAGATTTGAAAATAGATACAGAAGGTGTGACATTTACAATTAAGAATACAGGCAATGTGTCAGGAACTGAGATCGCACAGCTGTATGTTGGAAAATCTTCTGAGACTGTCTTTCGACCGATTCGCGAGTTGAAAGGTTTCGTAAGAGTAGAGCTTCAGCCGGGAGAAGAAAAGGAAGTAAGAATCGGATTTGATGATAAGACATTCCGTTTTTATGATACAAGAACAGATAGCTGGGAGATTGAAAGCGGTACTTATCAGATCATGATCGGTGAAAATGCGCAGCAGATGGTTCTGGAAGGTGCTTTAGACGTAAAAGGTACTGTTGAAAACGGTGGCTACAAGAAAGAAGAACTGCCGGAATATTTCAGCGGCAAGATTAAAGACATTTCAGACGAAAAATTCCGTATTCTGTATGGAAGAGAGATTCCGGATGGAAGCTGGAGCGGTGAGATCCGAATGAACGATGCAGTCTGCCAGTTGTATTACGGAAAAGGAATTCTTGGAAAACTGCTCTGTGCAATCCTGAAATTACTTCTGAAAATCAGTGACTGGAAGGGAAAGCCGAACCTGAATGTATTATTTAACTACAATATGCCAATCCGCGGGTATGCAAAAATGACAGGCGGTGTTGTGACGATGAAAATGGCAGAAGCATTGACTGAGATGGCGAATGGACATCGAATCAAAGGAACAGCTCATCTGATTAAAGCTGCAATCAACAGAGAATAAAATGTAGATTATGCAGAGGCGTAATATATTAAATGAAAGACAGGATTGGACAGATAGAAACAGGCCAATCCTGTTTTCCTTTTGCTAAAATAGTGATTGCTCAGAGCCAGCAACAGGTAAATCTCATTATATGACTTGTGGCAGAATAAAAATTCCTTTATTATAAGATAGAACA
>OLFS01002050.1_pt1 | contig 13653 bp, 12 predicted proteins | sample 1605491 | NCBI WGS metagenome assembly OLFS01 (sample SAMEA3888921, study PRJEB22519) | human gut metagenome | biome: human gut; feature: human-associated habitat; material: faeces | place: Denmark | collected 2011 | reverse complement strand
AGCACCCGCTTAATCAGGGCTTCTTCCATATTACTCGTCTCCTGTATCTGAATCTATGAGACCCGCCTGATTAGGCGGGTCCTCTGTCTGCGCTATGATTTTATGCTTCCACTACCTTGACAGCCAATCTGGCCGTCACATCCTTATGAAGCTTAATCGGTACCTCAAAGCTGCCAATGGACTTGATGGGGTCATTCAGCACAATCTTTTTCTTGTCAATGTCAATTCCCAGCTGGTCCCCAATGGCTTTGCCGATTTCCTTGGAGGATACGGAGCCAAAGGCCCTTCCGCCCTCTCCTGCCTTGATGGTCAGTGTCACGGAGGAAGCGTCCAGCTTTGCTCCCAGCTCCCTGGCTGCTGCCAGCTGCTCTGCCGCAATCCTGTCATCGTTTGCCTTCTTAAGCTTTAAATCATTCAGATTCTTGGAATTAGCTTCCGCCCCAAGCTTCTTGGGCAGGATGAAGTTCCTGGCATAGCCGTCATTCACATTCACAATCTGACCTTTTTTTCCTAATGACTTTACGTCTTCCAGTAATACTACCTGCATGTCTCATACTTCCTTTCTGTTTCTGTGTCTGTCCGCATCCCTTATCAGGATACCTCGCCTTCCTCCAGCATCTGGCGGATAACGTCCTTCAGCCGCTCCTTTGCCTCTTCCACGGTCACGCCCTTCATCTGGGCGCCTGCTATGGTGCGGTGTCCACCGCCTCCCAGCTTCTCCATCATGACCTGGACATTGACCTCGTCAATGGACCTGGCGCTGAAATATATGGTTCCGTTATAATCCGTAAGCACTACCGAAGCCTTCATACCGCGGATTTCCAGAAGCTCGTTGGCTGCCTGGGCCCCGATAATGGTGGGACTCTCCAGTCCTTCGGCTGAGCATTCGCTGATGGCGAAAGCATCCATAAACACCTCGGCCTTTCTGACTGCGTCCGCCTTTGCCTGATAATCCTTCATATTCTCCCTGAAAAGCTTGCGCACCCTGGTTATGTCAGCGCCGCTTCTCCTCAGAAATGCCGCTGCCTCAAATGTCCTGACACCGGTCTGATTGGTAAAGTTCTGGGTGTCAATGACAATACCGGCATACATGGCGTCTGCCTCAGCAGATTTGATTTTAATACCGTCCGCAATATATTGCAATACCTCAGCCACCATTTCGCAGGTAGACGAGGCATATGGCTCCACATAGGAAAGCACTGCGTTATCTATGATTTCACTGCTGGTCCTGTGATGGTCTAAGACCACAATGGTCTTCACCATCTCCAGAAGGGCCGGTTCATCCGTAATGCTGGGCCGGTTCACATCCACGATGACCAGCATGGTTCCCTGGTCCACCAGCTCAGCTGCCCTGGGACCTGTGAGCAGCATGTCCTCAGGATATTCTGCATTTCCCATAAAGCGCTCCATCATAGGGCGCACTGACGAGGTCACTTCATTGACCACAATATTGGCCTTCTTGTTCATGGACATGGCAATGCGGTATATACCCACCGCTGCACCAAAGGAATCAATGTCCGCCAGACGGTGTCCCATAATAAGGAGCCGGTCCTTGTTCTCCATCAGCTCCCTGAGGGCATGGGCCTTTACCCTGGCCTTCACCCTGGTGGTCTTCTCCATCTGCTGGGCCTTGCCGCCGTAATACTGAATCTTATCCGAGTCCTTGACCACCGCCTGGTCACCGCCCCGTCCCAGAGCCATGTCAATGGAAGTCCTGGCATATTCATAATTCTGGCTGTAGCTGTCGCCGTTCATGCCGATACCGATACTTAAGGTCACGGACATGTCGTTGCCTATGTTCACTGTCTTTACATCCTCCAGGATGGAAAAACGTTCCTCCTGTATCCTGGCCATGTACTGCTGCTTGATGGCAAAGAAATACTTATCCTTCTCAATCTTCTTTACAATGCCGTTCATGCCGGAAATATATTTGCTTATCTTACGGTCTATGAGGGCGGTCAGAAGGGAGCGCCGGACTTCCTCCACGCTTTCCAGAGCCTCGTCATAGTTATCCAGGTAAATCAGTCCCGCCACCAGCTTCTGGTCGTTAATCTGCTGCATGTACTTAAGCGTCTGAGTCTCATCCAGCAGATAGATGGCCGTGACGGATGAGCCCTGGCCTTCCAGCCCTCCCGCAGTCACTGCCGCATCCAGGCTGTCCACCATGACCTGCTTTAAATCAATCCGGAACTTCCTATCTCCCAGGGAACTGTGAAGACTCACAACCTCCCCGCCGGTAGCCAGCATTTCCTTTGTAATCTCAGGAAACATGGCCGTAATATTCTTATATGAATTCTTGTCTTCTTCCAGGATTGCCGCAAACTCCCGGTTCATCCACAACAGATGTCCGGCGCCGTCTGCCACCGCATAGGGCATCAGCATCTCTTCCAGCAGGTTCTGCCTGCTCTGGTCATAAGCGGAAGAAAATGCAATAAGCCCGGCAAGTATGCCTCTTTTTCTTGAAAAATACAGCCAAAGGGCAATCCCTATATAGACAATGGTAAAGACCGATACTATAATGCCGGCTTTTATGGATACCGCTGCCACCACAGCAGTCAGTACGATTAAAAGGACCGACAAAAAGAGCGGCCACTGCAGGTAGACCTTGAAAATCCCCCGCGTCCTTCCTTTATCTTTCATAGTCTGCCTCCATTCGTATCCAGAAATCGGAATACGCCTATCTTAGTTAGTATAACATATCCGGCCTCATTCGTCCATAAAAATGAGATTTTGCCAGCAATGTGCCAGCAATTTCCCATGGAGCCCAAGGCATAACAAGCGTAAAAAGAAGGCAAAAAGATGAACATTGTAACGCTTTTTGTTGATAAAGAACCATGCCTATGATAGAATCTAAGCTGTATTACCTGACTATACCACACCAAGGAGGATATACGTATGAAACAGCGCAACATTGTAGTATGCATCTTGCTGAGCCTGGTTACCTGCGGGATTTACGGCATCTATTGGATGATTGTATTGAACGACGATACCAATGCGCTTTCCGGCAGGCAGGGTACAAGCGGTGGACTGGTTTTCCTGTTCTCACTGATTACCTGTGGGATTTATGCCCTTTACTGGATGTACCAGATGGGCAATGCAGTTGAGATACTCCATGACCAGCATGGTGAGCCAAGGGGAAGCGCACCGGTGGTCTATCTGCTTCTCAGCCTGTTCGGACTGGGCATCGTGGCTTACGCCCTGCTTCAGAATGAGCTGAACAAGTATCTCCCTAATGCGTAAACGTCTTCGGACATTATGCATAAAAACAGGCGGGCTCCTGGGAGCCGGCCTGTTTTATGCATTTATCTGTATTCTGGCCGGACATCCCCTGGTTCCCTGCCTGTTCCATACGGTCACCGGACTGTACTGTCCCGGCTGCGGCGTAAGCCGTATGTGCCTGTCCATTCTCAGTCTGGACTTTGCATCTGCTTTTAAGGCAAATGCTGCCGTCTTTCTCCTGCTTCCTCCGGGACTGGTCATGGCTCTCCGGATGGCTGTGCGGTATGTAAGGACCGGAAACACCCGCCCCACGCAGGTGCAGACCTGTGTGTTTTATGTGATGGTTGGGGTGCTGCTTGTGTTTGGGGTGGTGCGGAATCTTCCGGGGTTTGAGGGGCTGCGGCCTTAAACCGCTGCAAATCTGAGCGGCGGCAGCCGTGATACGCCCCTTCTTACTCAGCCTTACTGCCTGCTCAGTATATCCTCTGCCTCGTCTTCCCCATACCCCAGTTCTCTCAGTATCTCCGCCGAGTGCTGTCCTACCAGCGGCGGCGCCATATCATACTTAATAGGTGTTTTGGTATACCGGATTGGTGTAGCCACCACACCGATTTCTCCCAAGGACGGATGCTGCATCTTACGTATGTTCCGGTTATGGATGACCTGTGGGTCCCTGAGCATTTCCTCAAATGTATTCACCTGGGCACACCACACATCATAGGAGAGCATGTATTCCACCCAGTAATCCTGTGTATTCTGTTTTATCTTTTCTTCCACCACAAGCCGTATGTCATCCCTGCTGTTAAATGCCTCTTCCAAATCTGTAAACCTGGCCAGTTCCGGTGCATTCAAAAGTTTTGACAGCTTTTCCATAGGAACCACCCCCAATGCAATATATTTATCATCCGATGTCCTGTAAATGCCGTAAGGCGCTCCATTCCACGGTGCAGCCAGTCCTGTCCTGCTTCTTCTGAAATCCGGTCTGGGATTCAGATTCATATAAGCACAAATTTCCTCCTGCTGGAATGCGATGGTACTGCTGAGTAAATCCACATCTACCTCCTGCCCCTCTCCCGTTGCCTTTTTGTGATATAGGGCTCCCAATATGGCAATACAGAGATACAGGGCTGTGGCGGCATCGGCCACCGAGGTAGCCACTGCCGTAGGAGAATCCTCCTTACCGTTCATCATCACCAGTCCGGACATGGACTGGGCCAGCAGGTCCTGCCCCGGCCTGGTCACATAAGGACCGGTCAGCCCGTAGCCACTATTGGAACAGTAGATGATGCCCAGATTTATCTTCTTAAAATCCTCATATCCGTATCCCAGTCGTTCCAGAACCCCAGGACGGAAATTCTGCACAACCACATCTGCCTCCTTTGCCAACTTATAGATAACCTCCTTCGCCTCAGGCGTTTTTAGGTTAAGTCCCAGACTCCGTTTATTGCGGTTCATGGCCAGAAAGAAAGGACTGTCCCCCTCCTGGGTGAACTTCCCGAATGTGGCAAAACTGCGCTCCAAATCCCCCCCTTTGCTCCGCTCTACCTTAATAATATCCGCCCCCATATCTCCTAAAATCTGCGTTCCCATGGGACCTGCCTTGTATTGTGTAAAATCTAAAATCCTGACTCCTTCCAACAACTGGCTCATGCTCTTCCCCTCCTGTTAACGGCCTTTAAATACCGGTTCTCTCTTTTCAATAAATGCCCTCTGCCCCTCCTCCTTATCCTCGGTGCTAAAGGTTATGTAAACTAATTCATTCTCATAGTCCAGCCCTGCGTCCAGTCCTATATTCTGTGATACCCTGACCGCTTTTTTTATTACCTGGGCTGCAATGGGTGCCTTAGATGCAATAAGTCCTGCCATATCGTAAGTAGCTGTCTCCAGTTCCTGGGGTGTCCCATAGAGACGGTCCACCAGTCCCATATCCTTAGCCTCACTGGCTGTGTAGGTCTTACCCGATATGAGCATTTCCGCTGCCAGCCCCGGTCCCACCAGCCGCGGAAGAATCTGGCTTGCGCCTCCTCCCCCAATCCAGCCATGATTAATCTCAGGGGCTCCGAATCTTGCGGACTCTGACGCATAGCGCATATCTGCGCTGATAGCCATTTCCAGACCGCCGCCCAGGCAATAGCCGTTTACCATGGCTATGACAGGCTTTCGAATCAGACGGATGGAGGTGGGATAATCCTTTTGGCGGTTATGGAAATCCCAGGGAGTATCATAAGTTACCAGCTTCTTGATATCGCTGCCCGAACAAAAAACCTTGTCCCCTCCGGTCACAACCACAGAACGGATATCCATATCAGCGTTGATTTCCTCCACGCACTGATACAGCTGCACCATCATATCCGGTGTTATGGCATTCATTTTCTCCGGTCTGTTAAAACGGATGGTCGCCACATGTCCCTGTTTCTCGTATGTAATAGTTTCCATTTTATGCCTCGCTTTCCTATATCCTGAATGTCTCAGGATTTTCATCCTGAATCACTTTCTTTTTTAAAAATTCCTCTATCTCCTGTTCCGTATATCCATATTCCCTTAATATCTCATGATTATGTTTTCCCAGAACAGGGGGCGCAATACGGTATGTCACCGGCGTATCGCTGAAACGGATTGGATTGCTCACCACCTGTACCTCTCCGTAATCCTCACTTTCCATGGTGCGGAACACCTCCATGTGCCTCACCTGCGGATTCTCCACAACCTGCGGATACGTCAGCACCTCCCCGCACCACAAGTCCTTTTCCTGAAGGACCTGTATCCATTCCTCTGTGGTCCTGGTTTTTAAGACCTCTGCCGCCAGCCGGAAAATCTCATCTCTGTGCAGCTGTCCGTCCTCCCATGTCTTAAACCTGTCCAGCTCCGGACACCCCAAAGCCTTTGCAAGCTTGTCAAACGGAGCCATTGCCAGTGCCAGATAGCTGTCCTTTGTCCTGTGTATCCCATAAGGACTGTTAATCAGGGGATGCGCCAGGAGTTCCTTTGTCCGCTCCGGAAGCTGACCTGAGTTCAGATAGGTAGTATATTCCTGAGTCTGTACCTCTATAAGGCTGGACAGCAAATCCACAGACACCATCTGGCCCTTTCCTGTTTTCTCCCTGGAGTAAAGAGCAGCCAGTATGCCTTCCACTGCATTCTGCCCTGCCATGGCATCCGCCACAAAAGTCCCCAAAGGAATGGGAGGTTCCCCGTCCCGTCCTGCATTCCAGGTAACACCCGAGAGGCCCTGTATCAGCAAATCCTGACCCGGTCTGTCCTTATAAGGCCCATCCTGACCATAACCGGTAACAGAACAATAAACCAGTCTTCTATTTTCTAATTTTAGGGTATCATAATCCAAACCCAGACGTTTGTGGACAGACGGCCGGAAGTTGCTTATAAATATATCAGCCTTACCAATCATCCCCAGAAGAATTTGTTTTCCTTCAGCGGATTTAAGGTTCAGGGTAAGGCTTCGTTTATTACGGTTAGCGCTAATAAAGGAAGTATTCATATACTCACTTACCCAGCCGTTTCCGATTGGACGTATCCTGGTCCACTCCCCATAACCCAGGGGCTCTACCTTTATCACATCCGCCCCCATGTCTCCCAACCTCTGGCTTGCCACGGGCCCGGCCATATGGTGGGAAAGATCAATAACCTTCAGTCCTTCCAACGGCATATTCATGCACTTATCACCTCTGCTTTTTCAGTTTTTCAAATAATGCCTGAAGACGGCTCACTATCTCCCCCGGCTTCTGCCTGTCCTTTAAACCCTGATTCAAAATAAGACCTGCCATCTCCTGAAACCGGTTATACCCCCCATATCTCGGGCGGAGATAGCTGAGTCTGAGAGTATCCAGCGTATCCAGGAAAAAACCGTGGCAGTCTCTGTTAACCGCCTCATCCGTCCAGGCTCCCAGATAACCCGGCTGACCTGCATTCTCATAGTAAATTCCCCTCTGGATATCATCCTGAGCAGCAAACCTGACAAAATCTGCGGCAATTCTTTTATTTTTACAACCGGAAGACACTGCCAGTCCCACTCCCCCCAGGAGCGCTCCCGAAGGTATTTGTGTAAAGGATGGGATATTGGTAAACCGTATCAGCTTTCTCCCGAAAGGGGGCGTCCGTGCATAGTTTGAATATCCAAAAAGCAGCGGTACATAGCAGACTTCATCAGTGAGAGCCATATGCTCCAGCATTTGTATGGGATTCATATCCAGGGAAGCCGGGTAAACCAGTTCCGATATTTCCCGGAGAAGTTCCACTGCCTGCAGCGCAGCCTGGTATTCCACACCTGATTCCCTGCATATTACCCCGTCACCCCTTATATTGGCGCATATGGTGAGAAAGCTGCAGTACACGTCTGTCTGGCACAGGGGGAATCCTACCCAGCCAGCCCTTTTCCTGTCCTTTGCCAGATTTTTAACCTCATCCCAATTCCTGGGCGGCAAAATCCCTGCCATAAGGTCCGCCCTGTAAGCGCTGATTTGGGCGGCCGCATCCACGGCCAGAGCCCACTGGCAGCCATTCATCTGATAGCTCTCAAAGCTGCGTCCTACCGAATTTTTCTCCTGGTCTTCTAAAAATGCCTGGTCCAGCCACTGATTCAGGGGAATCAGAGCGCCGCCTTCCACTGCACTGCCAATATGAGGATGGTCCAGCATAATTAAATCATAATTCTCTGCCAGAAGAGTTACCGGGTAGTCTCCAAAGTCCTTTAATGAACGTACATCCCAGTGTAACTTCACATCTGTGCAGTTCCTTGAAAATGCTTTTGACACCGCCCCAATGGATTCATATCCTCTGGGATGGTTCCAGGTAATACCTTTCAAACATATCTTTTCCTTCACTCGAATCACACTCCGTACATCATGTTAGGCAGGAAGGTTATAAGCTGTGGAATAAAGACACACAGCAGGATAACTGCTATCTCTCCCATTACAAAGGGCCATACTGCCCTGGCTGCCTGGGCAATGGATATTTTTGCAATTCCGCAGCATATGAACAGCAGAACCCCAACCGGCGGCGTCACAGCTCCCACAAGCAGCATCATGATAATACAATCTGCAAACTGGACCGGATGCCAGCCATACTGTGCAATTACAGGCAAAAATACAGGAATCAGGATAATCATGGCAGCTGTTCCGTCCATAAAGAATCCCAGGAAGAACAGGAACAGCAATATGAGAAGGAATATGACAGTGCCGTTGCCGGATACTCCCAAAAGGGCATTTACAACCATCTGCGGAAACTGAGCCCTGGCAAGTATCCATCCCAGGGCCTGGGCTGACGCCAGAACAAACATGGTGCTGGCTGTTGTCAGGGCAGCGCTGAGGAATATGCGGAACAGGTCTTTTAGATGAAGTTCTTTCATCAGGAATCCGGCAATCAGCGCATACACCACCGCTATGCATCCTGCCTCCGTGGTTGTAAATACGCCAAACAAGATACCTCCCAGCACAATGACTGGCATGACAAGAGCCACCAGCGACTGCCGGAAAGCCACTGCAATCTCCCGCAAAGATTTTTTAGCCTCCGCCTTATACCCTCTCTTGCAGGATATGACATAGGCAACTCCCATCAATGTAATGCCAATCAGGATTCCCGGTATAACACCGCCCATGAACAGGGCACCGATTGACACACCTGCCATGGAACCATAGATAATCATCATGATACTTGGCGGAATAATAGGTCCTATGGTGGAGGATGTAGCTGTTACCGCCACGGAAAAGTCCGCATCATAGCCGTCTTCTATCATAGCAGGAATCAGCATGGAGCCAAGGGAAGCACTGTCTGCCGCAGCTGCTCCGGAGATTCCTGCAAACAGCATAGATGCAAGGATGTTCACATGGGCCAGTCCTCCCCTGATATGCCCCACCAGAGCACTGCAGAAGTTAACAATTCTCCTGGTAATTCCGGCACTGTTCATCAACTCCCCTGCCAAAATAAACAAAGGAATCGCCATCATGCTGAAGGAATCAATGGTTACGAACATTCTTTGGGGCACCACCGTAAGAGGCACCGTGGTATTTCCTGCAAACAGGGCCACAAAGCTGGAAAAGCACATTCCCACAGCAATAGGGCATCCTAAAATCAAAAGTGCAAGAAATGTAATCATCAAAATACTCAGCATCACTCTACCTCCCCTTTTTCATTCAGCTCCGGATTAATATAACTGTGGTAGGTAATATGGTTGGTAAGTGTGGTGTACAGATTTCTCAACCCGTCAATAGCCAGTACAGCTCCGCCCAGGACAATACCGGCATAAATATACTGGTAGGGAAGCCTGAGAGCCGGTGAGGTCTGCCCCACTGCTCCACAGGCAAACTTACATCCGAAATATGTAATCAGTATACCGGTCACCACCACGATACCGTCCAGAACTGCCTGGTAATACTTCTGTACCTTTTTAGGCAGTATTTTAATGACAATATCAACTGCTGCATGTTTTTTCTCCAGCACGCATACGCCTGCCCCCAGGAACACCATCTCAACAAAGAGATACCGGCAAAGCTCCTCTGACCAGGTGAGGGACGAGTTTAATACAAACCGGCAGATGACCTGTACAAATGCCAGTCCTACAAATCCAACGGAGCAGGCTATCATAAGCAGATTTACTGTCATATCGAATATTCTGAAAAACCGATTCATTGTCAACCTCCTTCTATATGTAGAATCCGCTTTCCTTCATCGGTATGAAGGAAGCGGATTTCATTAAAACTAATATTCCATGCTGCTGACCTGGTCCACATACTCCTTGCCGCCCACCATGTCGTAGTACTTTTCATACAATGGCTGGACAGCAGCAGCAAACTTCTCCTGTTCGCCGTCATCCAGGCTGTTGATGGACAATCCTGCTTCCACCAGCTTTTTCTCATACTCAGCTTCACTTTCCTGTGCCACCTGATTGTTATATACAACTGCATTTGCCGCAGCTTCCTCCAGTATCTTCTTCTGGTCCTCGTTTAGACGGTCATAAGCATTCTGGGAAATAAAAAGAACAGAGCCGGCAAAAATGTGATTGCTTTTTGCACCGTATTTAATAGCCTCATAGGTTCCATTGCTCCATGTAGACTCCGGGTTTACCTCATATCCCTCCACAACCCCGGTCTGCAATGCGGTGAACAAATCCCCAAATGCCATGGGCGTGGGATTGGTTCCCAACAGTGTAAATGTCTGGGTGTATACATCTGACTCAGGCGTACGTATCTTAAGACCAGATAAATCATTCAGTGTCTTTACCTCTTTATTGGTAGTCCAAATCCAACGGAACCCCTGGTCGAACAGTCCCAGCACTTTAATCTTACTGGAGTTCTCCAGCTTCCCAAATACCTGTCTTCCTAAATCGCTGTTCCCGTAGGCATGTACATGGTCATAATCCTTAAATATAAAAGGAAGTGAAAATATTGCAAAACTGTCATCAAAGTTCTGCATGACAGCACAGGATACCCATGCCATATCCACGGTACCGGCCATTACGCCCTCCGCCAGGTCTCTTTCATTGCCCAGCTGGCTGTTCGGATAGTAGGTAACCTTAATGCTGCCGCCGGATTTCTCCCCAATCTCCTCCACCATGGCTTTCATGGAAAGATTACAGGCGCATCCATCCGGCTGTGCGTCCGCAAGGCTCAGCTCCAGCACCTGTCCCGCCGGTGCTGCTGTCTCTGCAGATGCCTCTGCTGAGCTTTCGCCGTTTCCGGCCGGCGCCGCTGTTGTCTTATCCGGTGCAGATGAACCGCATCCTGCCAGCATACTGCCGATAAGTGCTGCTGTTAAAATTGTAGATACCACTCTTTTTTTCATTTAATTGTAACCCCCTTCTGTAAAATACTTGTTTTTAGGTTTCGCTGCCAGCTTGTGTGGCATAGGTCCATTATATAAAGATTTCGTTAAGAAAATAAATGCCCCTTTTTTCACATAATGTTCTCAAATTTTGTTCATCTACTCCTGTTTCGTAAAAAATGGTAATAGAATCTAAAAAATTGTCTCTTGCCAACTATATAAGGATGTATAATACCCTGGATATCTATAATAATAAAAAAGACATTGCCCCGGAATTTTTCATCCCTCTATGCGGCAATGCCCTCTCTCCATCTCCTTATTTACTGTTCCCTGAACGTTCCCGGAGATATCTCTTCATATTTTTTAAATACCCGTATAAAATTCTTGGCGCTGGAAAATCCGGTTTTAAATCCCACTTCTTCGATGGTCATTTCCGTCATCTGCAGCAGCAGTTTGCTTCTCTCAATGCGGTAACGGTTCAGGTACTCGATAAAATTTGTCCCTGTCTCTTTCTTAAACTGAGTGCTCATATAACTTTGGCTGATTCCCAAAAACTCAGATATGGCTGAAAGGGAAAGATTCGACTCACTGTAGTGTTCCTCAATATATTGACGGGCTCTCTCCACATATCTGCGTTTTAACTTACGGGAGCTGGATTTGATTCCATCTATTGCCAGGCTGTTAAAGCGTTCCAGCTGTGACTGGAACCTTTCCCTGTCACCCAGAGATGCAAAAAGCTGCGTTCTCTGATTGTAGAGCTCTTCCCTGTCAAATACATCAAGCGGTATCAGCTCCTTCATCACAGCCTCCCACCAATAAGCTGCAAACTCCTTCAACTCATCAGATGTATTTTTATGCTTAAGCAATTCCATAGCTGTCTTTTTAACCAGATTTCTTGCTTCCTCCTCCTCGCCGTTATCAATTTTCTCTTTTATAGTTGAAAATGTATTGCTTATCAGCTGCCTGTCCGGTTCGATGAACGGAGTGTAAGCTTCCTCCTCCCTGTGATTCTGAAGGTAAATTTTATATTTTAAGTCCTGGCATATCAGCGAGAAATTCTTATAAAGCTCTGTGATACCCATGATATATCTGGAACTTCCCGTCAGAAGCTGGACAGGATAATCGCTGCATATATCCTGTATCTGCTGTTCCTGTTCCTCCTTCCAGCTCAGAATCTGCTTTGCCGACACCGTCTTTGGAAAACCCATAACAACAATCATATGACTGTTTTCCAGCATATGGACAAAACTGCATATATAGCGTCCTTCTGCGTATCGGATAATTTCCTGTTCCAGCCGATGCAGAAGGATATTGCACTCCAGCAGAGAGAACTCCCTATCCTCTGAGACCAGTGAAATGATTACCAGCGTATAATTCAGTCTGGTGCTGAATTCTGTTCCCAGTGCTGTAAAGGTTGCGTCCAGCGTTTCATTGTCAATCTCATGACCCAGCAGCAGATTACGGAATGTATCCGATATCATGGCAGGTTTTATATTCTGCAAAAAATGTCTCATCTCCTGATTGCGCATCACAGTATAGCTGACGCTTTTTTCCAGAAGTTCCAGTTCATTCTTTGAAACCGTCTCATCCCCGCTTTTTGCCACCTGATCTGCAATTCCTATCAGTTTGTGAATAGGAAGATACACACTTCTGGCCAAATAAACGGAAAACAGGATACAGAAAAATGCAAGTCCCAGCACAATGAGCAAAAGCCCGCCGTCAATAGCAGAAACCTCCATCCGAAATAGGTCTGCATCAGTCCCTAATATATACTGCCAGCCGTTTTGCGCGGATACCAGTTTATAGTATCCGCCTTTCTCCCCTGGCGGAAAACCAGAGGTAACCGGCATGTCCGTTACTGCCTCCGGCGCAAGTTTCTCCGGATACCCTATCTGGGAAGGAAATACCGGGTATCCCTCCTTATCGTAAGTCCATATGGTATTTCCCTTCCCGGTTTCCCCCTTACCTTCTATGATGGAATTCAGATAATTTGAGTCAATCTGAAAAGCCAGCACCCCCAGTATTCTATCGTAAAAGACAGGGGCATACAGCAGCAGATACTGCGTCTTTCCTATGGATACAAACTGCTGTTCCCCCACCTGTGCATCTGCATTTCTGCAAAATTCCAAAAGCTGGTTTACCTGTCCTGTTCCCTTGTATTGTTCTGCCTTCACCGCTACCCCCTCACTGCTGTAGAAGGTATCATCGCTGGGAAGGTATAAAAAGGCACCGCTTACCAAGTCATTAACCAGTTTCACAGATTGCAGCTGGTACACAATATTGTAATTGCGTTCTGAATTCTTGATGTTAGGAGCTGTCATTACAGCTCTTATATATTCGTCCTTTGACAGCTGTACTATCTGGTTGGACAGATTATGAAGCTCCCTGTCTATACTCTCCTGGGTCTTTTCCAACACTGCAAAGGTCCTGATTCCCAATCTCTGTTCCACATTCTTACGCATAATATAACGGTTGTATGTGTAGAGCACCGCCAAAAGCAGTGATGAATAGAGCAGAAGGAAGATTAGAATCCTTACAAATACACTTTTAAACTTATATTTACCTACTAAATTAAATCTGGAACTTATTGCTTTGTCCTTTTCCATTCTTTTTCCACCCATTCCCGCACTGCCAGTTCGTCCATATATGTCCCTGTTTTAT
>OLFS01002046.1_pt1 | contig 13705 bp, 9 predicted proteins | sample 1605491 | NCBI WGS metagenome assembly OLFS01 (sample SAMEA3888921, study PRJEB22519) | human gut metagenome | biome: human gut; feature: human-associated habitat; material: faeces | place: Denmark | collected 2011 | reverse complement strand
ACCTCTTAAGTAGATTTTAGGTATTTACCTTGTCTACTTAAGAGGTATCATATCATTACTTCTCAGGCGTTTTTAGCTTATTCAACTGAGCTTAGGGCTTCAAGCATATTAAGTTTGGCAAGACGTTTGTTGATGACGAAGCCAAGGATAATAAGGATTATGCCGATAAGAACAGCTGGTAAAAGGTAGGTAGCCAGTCCGATAGATGGATCAAACATGATACGATCTGGCGGAATGATGCTTACCATATATTGGTGGAGTGCCTGTCCAAGACCGAACCCAACGAAGATACCGATGATTGAAAGGTAAATGGTTTCACGATAGATGTAGAGGGATACTTCGTTATTGTAGAAACCAAGAACCTTAACGGTTGAAAGTTCGTGGATACGTTCTGAAACGTTGATGTTAGTGAGATTATGGAGAACAACCACAGCAAGGAGAATGGAAACCGTAATCAAGATACCAATAACCTGTGTCAATGAATTGACCATAGTGCTAATCTGCAGTTTAAGGTTGTTGTTTTGAACAACACCGTAAACATTAGGTAAGTTGATGAATTTGGCTGCCATATTTTCAACATTTTGCTTAGTTGGTTCAGCGAGAGTAACAAGGTTGGCATTATTCACTGAAGGTGTTCCAAAAGCTTTTTGGTAGTAGCTAGCATTCATAAAGAGGAAATGCCCCATGTACATTTCAGTGATACCAGCTATCTTAATCTTGACAGATTCATCCTGACTGTTTTGCACAGTAATGGTATCTCCAACCTTGAGGTTTAGGAGTTTTGCCATTTTTTCAGAGATAATAGCTCCGTCATTAGATAGCTTGAGAGTCTTATTACGGTCTCGGTCATGCAAGCTAACGTAACTATCAACGAGTTTATCGTCACGGTCGTTAAAGACAAGGGTTGAGATTTCCTGAGTGTCCTTGTTGCTACCGGCAATTTTTTGCAAGGTTTCAAAATGGACATTCAAGTATTCTTTAACATCCTTGCTATCGAGGAGTTTAGTGAGTTCCTCATCCAAAGCACTTGACGTATTTGGTTGCTTGGCAACAATCATATCATAGTGAATGATGTCTTCAAACTGTTGCTGGTTAAGGTTAGATACAGAAGATCGAATTCCTAAACCTGCGAAGAGCAGTGCGATAGAACCTGCGACACCAAAGAGGGTCATAAACATCCGTTGCTTATAGCGGAAAATATTACGCATGGTAACTTTTTCCGTAAAGCTGAGACGTTTCCAAAGAGGTGTGATGCGCTCTAGGACAATCTTAGCTCCTGCACGAGGTGGTTTTGGAAGGAGGAGTTGGGAAGGTTTTTCCCAGAGCTCTTTCTTGGCAACCGCAAAGGCAGGTAGCACAGCAGATAAGAGACCTAAAAGGAAGGCCACAAGAGTAAGTCCTAGGTAGAAGTGCAATTCGAAAGCAGGAAGTTGCAAATCGCTCTTATAAGTGTTGTGGATTAGAAGCGGAAGTAGTGTATGACCGGTAATAACACCTGCAGTTGTACCAGTAATACTCGTTATCAAACCATAAATGACGAATTTATGGATAATTCGCGAATTACTGTAGCCTAGGGCGTTGAAAATACCAGCCTTACCACGTTCTTCTTCAACAAAGCGTCCCATGGTTACAAAGGTAACCAAAGCTGCCATAAAGTAGAGAGCGACAGGGAAGATGTTACTTACATCGTGAATGATGTTAATATTACTTTCATAAGCAACATATCCCTCAGAACCCGGAATCTCTCGACGAGAGTAAAATTGATAGCTAGGCGCTGGTAAATTATCAACCATTGCTTGACTTTCTTCGAGTTCTTTTTGCTTGGCTTCAATCTTGGTAGTAGCTTCTTTGACGCTAGCGGCTTCGGCTGGGTTGCTTGTAGCCATTTGCTGGGTCTGTGCGAGTGCTGTTTCAAGTTCTTGTTTAGCTTGAGTAATTTGAGCTTGAGACTGTGACTTGATTTCAGCGAGGCGTTTCTCAGGTTCGTCTTTAAAGAGTTCCTTGAGTTCAGCCTTTCGTTCAGAAATCTTATTTGCGTATTCCTCACTAAAAGGACTAACATTTTCTAAATCCTTGTAGCGGATGCGGGCAATCATGTAATCATTAGAGGTGAAGTCCGTCTCTGGAACAATGGCATAGCCATCCAGTTTCCCCGTACCAGCACTGGCATTACCAAGGCGGTTCCTAGAGAGAAGTTCAGAGGAATTAACAAAACCAGTAATGGTATATGTTTGTTCCTTTAACTGTTTTTGCCCTGAGCTATCTACTGGCTCAGAAAAGTTTATCTTATCTCCGACGCTATATTCTTCTTTATAGGTTGAGGAAAGAGCGATTTCCCCGTCCTTAGTAGGAAGTTTCCCCTCAATAAGGTCGTAAGTAGAGATTTTCTTAGGTTTAGAGAAAATACGAAATGACGTATTCTTCCCCTTGATGACAGCATCTTTGAAATAACCATACTCGATGTCTACATTCTTTTTCTTAATCGAATTGAGAAGGTCCTGATCGGTTTGGTTGATACTGTAAGTGCTGATTAAGCTCAAGTCAGCTGTTTGATGCGTCTTGAAGAAGTGTTCCCCAGTTTTTTTCATATTAGGAGAAGTTACTTTAAGACCAATCAAGGCAAAGGATCCCAGTGCCATAAGTAAGGCAATAGAGAGCATACGCCCTTTAGAAGCTACAAAGGTTCGCCAAACATCTTTCCAATAAGTTGTTTTTTTCATGACGATGCTCCTTTCTAGTATTCCAAGTCCTCGATTTTTTGTGGATTAGGATTAAGTTCCACACTCTTAATCTTGGCATCGTGCATTCGAATGACACGATCGGCAATTGGAGCTAGAGAAGCATTATGGGTCACGATAATAACAGTTGTTCCCTGTTTGCGAGCCATTTCTTGAAGGAGGGTCAGGATTTGTTTCCCTGTTTGATAATCCAGAGCCCCTGTTGGTTCATCACAAAGAAGAATCTTTGGATTTTTGGCAACGGCGCGTGCAATGGCAACACGCTGTTGCTCCCCACCAGATAGTTGTGATGGGAAGTTGTCTAAGCGGTCTCCCAAACCGACTTCGACGAGTGTTTGAGTAGCATCTTTAGCGTTTGGAACGATTTCGGATGCTAGTTCGACGTTTTCCCTGGCCGTAAGGTTTGAAACTAAGTTGTAAAATTGGAACACAAAGCCAACGTCCTCACGACGATATGTTGTCAGTTCTTTAGCTGTGTATTCAGAGATATCCTTACCATCAATAATGACGCGGCCTTCGTCATTGGTGTCCATACCACCCAAGATGTTAAGAACGGTTGATTTCCCGGCACCAGAGGCACCGAGAATGACGACAAGCTCCCCTTTTTCAATATCAAAGCTTACGTCGTTGTTTGCGATAATTTCCAGATCACCGGTTTTATAGCGTTTATAGCTATGCTTCATTTGAATATAAGCCATGAATTTCCCTTTCATACGAAAATAATGATGCTGATAATTACCTATCTTTCCGTACTCTATTGTAACGGATTTTCCTTGGAATATCTAGGTTTTGTAGCAAAAAAAGGTTCAAAAGACGATAAGATTTTCTTACATGTGACAGAAATTTGAGTGAAGCGTTTACACATGAGAAAAACCTATTCTAGATGAGCTTTGAGTGAGGTGAAAATTTGGTGGAATAGTTATAAAGTTAGGTTATTTTTAGTCTTTTACTGAGTAGATTTGCCATTTTTTCCAATTTCCATCATTGTCGGGGACTTTAGGTCGGTAAATGTTTCACCATAGGGGGTTAAAAGGGATCTGCCTTTGCGTCAGAGTTGATGATGAGTAAAGAGTTTTTCATAGTTTCGAGCATGGATCTATCCAGAATACCACCATTTTTTTGAATTTGGAGGATACGTTTTTTATATGGGTTGATTTATTCATGGGGAAATAGCGGCCTTTTCGTAATCATTTTTTGTGTGTTAGTTATTTTTAAAGAAGTTGTAAATGCCTTAAAAATAGATATCTTAATGAGAAATGTTCATCTTTAGAATGAGTTGTTTATTGGGAGGTGTTTTATAAAGTTACTTATAAATCCTTTTGTTGTAGCTTTCTTTGGGCTAATCGGGGGACTTTAGTTTCTAATCTTATTTTAGGATGTTGAAAACTCCACTTCCTGACACAAGAATTCTATTTTATAGTTACATTGAAAGTGTTTGGACAGAATTTTGCTATCCGATAAAATTTTGGGGGAGATGAGTCAGCAAAAGTGGTTTTTGAAGAATCTGTCTAAAAAACAAGTATTATTTCCCTAAGTACTACTTAAAGAAATTACCATTTGCATAGCGTAAAAAGGTTAATCTGATAATAGATTGTCATCAATTTTAAGACATGAAGTTGTCATTTATTTAAAATGCTTAAAAATTAAAGAAATGCTTGAAATCAAGGGTTTTGCATGCTAAGATTGTTATCTGGGTGAAGGGGTGGTCAAACAGCTCAACCAACCTTTTACCTCATACAGCAGCAAATTAGACTCGTTGTTAGCCAGTTAGAGCTAACCAAACAAATAGTGAGGGATTTATGATTAAGAACAAAGATAATGGTTTTATCGGCAAAGTAATAATCAGCTTGATTGCTACTTTGGGGACTCTAGCTCTATTCATGGGTACCAGTGTAGCTTCAGCTGATGTCAAAGAAGCGCCAAAACTTGATTTAGATGCCAATCAGACTAAGGTTCAAACCGTTAGTGATGAGGAATTGAAGACTCATGATGGGCAAGCTCAAGATACGAAGAAACAAGATACACCTGGACAAAAACAGCCAGAAACTGAAGGATCTAAGACTTCAGATGAAGAAACTCCAGACTACATCGTTATCACTGAAGTAGTGGATTCGTCGGAGCATAAGCAGGACTCTAATCAAGTGGTTGATGGCGTCGCTCAAACGCTCGACCCAAACTTGTTGAATGAGATTTTAGCTCAAACTAGCGAAGTTGGGGAATACCAGATTTATGTCAAGAATGATGATGAGTTATTAATCTCAGGACCTGTACCTACCCAAACCGCGAACGAAGATGTGAATTACCCTACTTTAGAAAGTTCATTAAATTCGGCGAGCATCTACTTAGGTCAAAAGAATCGCTATAAATTAGCCAACGAAGAAGACGCACAGTCAGGCCTTGCTTTGGTTGAAGAATAAAGTTTTTATATGACTATCACAAAAAGACTTGGATTTCTTGTCCAAGTCTTTTGTATGTTATGACTGAATTGCTTAATGAGTGTATAGAAAAAAGGAACCGCGAGATTCCTTATCATTTTTTAGAATGGCAATTTACCTGCAAAGGCACCCATTGATTTTTTAGTCGCTTCGTCAATTTGTCCAAGAGCATCGTTAAGTGCTTGAACAGTCATATCTTGAAGTGTTTCCACATCATCAGGATCCACGACAGCATCAGCGAAAGTGATATTAACCACTTTTTTGTCACCAGTTAATTCAGCAACAACCAAGTCCTGTGCTGATTTTCCAGTGAAAGTTGTAGCAGCCAACTCAGCTTGGCTTTTTTCCATTTGTTTCTGAAGCTTTTGAGCTTGCTTCATCATGTTTTGCATGTTCATCATAATAGATTCTAGATTCCTTTCATATCAAGGGATTAGCCCTTGTTTGTTAAAATTTACTGCCCACTTCTGACCAGAAATAAGTAGTATAAAAATCTTAACTATTATACCATGTTTAGCTTGATTGACAAAGTGGGGAGAAGTATTGGAGGAATTTGTTAAGACTTGATTTTTTCTTGTTCATAACAAATGTTAGAGCAATTGCAAATCATTAAATTGTAAGACTTATGATAAATACGGTACAATGGTTTATTGTTAATCCAGTCAAAATTCGATTGGAGATAAAAAAGAAAGAGAAGATAAGGATGCAAAAAAGAAATATTTTAGCGATTTTTATAGGACTAATTATAGGGCTTTATACAGTCTTAGGAATGAGCCTATTTACTTTTTTTAATTTAAAATACCACTCTGTTTATTATGCTCAGCATATTCCTCATAAGGAAGGGACAGAGCCAGATATCGTTATGTTGGTAGAGAATATGGGATGGATTTATACACCGGAGATTGATGGTATTCGATACGTCGATGATGGAACAAATGCTATTTTAAATACTAATAGCAAATCTTTTTTAACAAAAAGCTCAGGAAGCTTCTTATACGATAAAGATAATATGACCATCGGTTTTGACAGTACGTTTAGATTTGAGGATGTCGGTTATTTTTCAGAAGAAGCAAAAAGAACTAAAGTTAATGAATCAAAAATTAAACGAGAGATCAGGAAAGATTTTTCCCCAATTATGAAGGTTCAAACAAAACCCTTGATTAATCTTCAGTGGTTGTTTAATTTACTTTATCAAAGTAGGTTCAACTAGAGAAAAAGAAAGAGAAGTGACAATGCAAAAAAGAAATATTTTAGGGATTCTTGTAGGACTAGTTATAGGGCTGTATACAGTCTTAGGAATGAGCCTATTTACTTTTATTAATTTAAAATACCACTCTGTTTATTATGCTCAGCATATCCCTCATAAGGAGGGGACAGAGCCGGACATCATTATGCTGATGGAGAATAATGACTGGATTTATACACCGGAAATAGATGGTATTAGCTATGATGATGATGGGTCGTATTCTATAACTAGAGAAAAAGGAACTAAAACGTCTGTATTAGATCTTTCAGGCGATACTCTATTCTTTTTCCTGGACTCAGGTGAAAGTTATCTTCTTAATCGTAATTTTTCTATCCAACATGCTTTTGACAAACGTTATCACAAGATTAAATATAATCAACGAAAAGTCCTAAAAGAAATTAGAGAGACCGTTCAACCTGTGATTGATGCTCAACCAAAACCATTAATCAATCTTCAGTGGTTGTTTAATTTAATTTATCAAAGTAGGTTTAATTAGAGAAAAGGATAGCCCTTGAATTCTGATTCTAGGTAATTGATAGAGCTTATAAATTAAGAAACATATGTAATATTAAGAGTATCCTTATCAACTTCGTTTGATAAGGATAGAAACTACATTTTAGTTTCAAATCATTTTCAAAAAGAAAAAGGTTTAAGAAAATTGTCCAAAATGAACTTTTTATTCAATCTTAAAATTTGACATCACTGGATACTCTATTTTAGATTTCAAAAATATTAACTTTTCGCCAATTTCTATAGTATATCCAGTGAGATTAATCATCTATTGATTTATTACTTTGATTAGAGTAATAGTCATTAAGATAAGAAGAATTTCAAAGAATATTCAAAATAGTACACTAATATTTGGTAGTGGAAAATCTGCAATATATACACAATGAAGAAATAAATCCTGTATACTAGAGTTTTATCATAGAATTACCTGGTTTACAGACCTAAAAGCAAGATATAAATCAGATTGTACTCTCTACTCTTGAAAAAATTATGATGTACGATTCTATGGCAAAGATCAGTCATTTTATGGAAAGGTTCAGTCTTTATTTAGAATTGTTTTTTGTATATTAGTTTTAGAAATGACGAAATAAAAAATCGAATCATTGCATTTATTTTTAATGATATAATAGAAAACGAAGGTATAGGAAGAAGTGTTGATAGGATAGTGTGAAAAATAACGAAGGAGTAACGTATGAAAGTAACAAAAATTAATGTTCAAAACTATCGGCTACTAAAGGATTTTTCATTGGAATTAAAAAACGATTTATCTTTAATTGTGGGAAAAAATAATTGTGGTAAGACTTCGGTTTTAACTGTGTTAGAAAAAATACTTAATCGAAATTCCAACTTCACTTTGACATGGGAGGATATTAATTTAATTCATAGGAAGGAAATATTTGAGAATATAAAGAGAGTCTCGGATACTCCTGACTCGGAATTAGAACCTATTTTAGGAATTAACCTTCAAATATGGATTCAGTACTCAGAAGAAGATTCTTATCAAAATATCCAGCCATTTATGATGGATCTAAATCCTGATAATAATTTTATTATTCTTGAATTTACGTATACACTCCCTATTCAAAAACTTTGTGACTTAAATCATCAAGTTAGTGATTTTATAAATGATTTTTCAAAGTTTGAGTTGTTTATGAAGAAAAATATGAGCAAGTTTTTTGAAATGCAGGTTTACTCACTGGGATACAATCCTTCTACTCAAAAATTAACAGAAGAAAAATCGAATTTACTTGAAATGAAAGATGTTCATAAAATTATTAAAGTAAGGGGGATTAGTGCTAGTCGAGAAGTATCTAATAAGGAAAATAATCATTCATTGTCTAAGACGTCAAATCGATTTTATAAATTAAATAATGGTGAAGATATTGACAACAATGCAAATAGTTTACTTCAATCTGCAATTTTAAAGGCAGATGAGACTTTAACGAAAGCTTATAGTGGTGATGATACCAACGACGGTATATTTACTCAAGTCTTTGAACGAGTAAAAAAATTTGGTGGAAATGATAGTGAAGCAGAGTTGGCAATTCATTCATCACTGTCTGAGAAAGATATTTTAAGTAACAATACGACGCTATATTATAAGCATGATGATAGCCTATTGCCTGAAACATATAATGGTTTAGGGTATTTAAATTTATATGGAATTATTTTTGAAATTGAGACTTTAATGGCAGATATAAAAAACGAACCTGCTGATATTAACCTAATATATGTTGAAGAACCAGAATCGCATACACATCCACAATTACAGTATATTTTTATCAAGAATATTAAGGATTTGCTAAAGGAACACAATGATGAACTTAAAGAAAGCGGAGATTATAGTTGTATTCAAACTTTAATTACAACTCACTCATCTCATATAGTTTCTGATTGTAACTTTGATGATTTAATATACTTTAAGCGTGATGCTGGAATGGTAATATCAAAGGTTTTTAATTCATTAAAAGAAGAATATGGAAAAGATCAATTAGGATATAAATTTGTAAAGCAGTATCTTACCCTTAACAATAGTGAATTATTTTTTGCAGATAAAGTTATTTGTATTGAAGGTGATACAGAAAGAATTTTACTTCCAACAATGATGCAAAAAGTGGAAATATCTAATCCACTTAACCAAAATTCAATGATAATACCACTACTTTCTCAAAATATTTCAATTATTGAAACAGGTGCTCATTCACAAGTATTTAGGAAATTATTTGATTTTTTAGGAATAAAAGTATTAATAATTACGGATATTGATCCAGCAAATAAAAGTGAAAAAAGTCGCTTTACTTCTTGCTCAGCGGTAAATGCTACTTCTACGACAAATGCTTCAATTAAAAGCTTCTTCGATATTTCTGGAGATAAAATTTTTTCAATAGTAGCTCAAAAGAGTTTTGCAGACAAAATAACATCAGATGGTAGGATCCGTATAGCCTATCAAATTCCCGAAGATGGAAAAGATTATCAACCTGCTAGTTTTGAAGATGCCTTTATTAGCTTGAATAGTCAGTTTATCTTAGATAATAAAGAGAATTTAATAGAATATGAGGCGCTTAAAAGTTTTAGTGAAAGTGATATTAACGATTTTTATCATTTTGCTAGGGATAAAGTGAACAAAAAATCTGCCTTTGCATCAAGTCTATTGTATTTTGAAGATGACCAAAATACTTGGAAAGTTCCTAAATACATTTCGGAGGGGTTATTATGGTTGAGAGAACAATAGAGCCAGAAGTAGAAAAGGTATTTGAAGCAATTAAAGAAGATAAAAATTTCATTCTTGAAGGTGGTGCTGGAAGTGGAAAAACTTTTTCATTAATTTCCATAATTGAAAAAATATCAAGAGATGAACCAGATAAATCCATTGTATGTATTACATATACTAACAATGCTGTTGCCGAAATTAGAGAGAGGATAACTAATGATAAATTAAAAGTATCAACGATTCATGAATTTATCTGGAGTATCATAGAACAATTTCAAAATGAAATAAAATGCTGTTTAATTGATCTAATAAATGATGATGAGCAGAAAGCATTTATTAGACCTCTTGATTATCCAAGTGAAGATCTACTTACAGATACTTATTTTGAAAACATTCGTATAGATTATGATGAGCATTATTCAATGAGTATAATGGATAATCGGGTTCAAATTAGCCATGACCATATTCTAATAGTTGCTGAAAAAATGTTTTCTACATATCCTAAGTTATGCGACATTTTGATCGATATAGCTGATTACATTTTTGTAGATGAATATCAAGATACTAGTCCGTTAGTTGTAAAAATTTTATTGGAATATATACAGAATAGAACTAAGAAAAATATTGTAGGATTTTTTGGAGATTCTATGCAAGCCATCTATGACTCAGGAGTAGGAGACTTAAGTTCGTATAATCTAATAAAGATTGCAAAAGCTCAAAATCGTCGCAATCCTAAAAAAGTTATTGATTTAGCTAATAAATTTAGAGATGATGGATTGGTTCAAACTCCATCCAACGATGATACAGCACCTAATATGTATAATGGGAGTATCATTCCAGGAATAGTGAAATTTGTCTATGGGAATGATATTAATCAACTTGAAATTCTTAGAGGTAGTCAACTTTATAGAAAGTTAGAATTTAATGCACCCTCAAAAACAAAAGAATTACGCTTGACACATAAACTTAATGCAGAAATGGCAGGTTTTTCTAAGTTATTTGAGTTATATAATACTGATTTATTTGTAAAATTAATTACAGGTATAAAGAAAAAAATCAATGAGAACAAGATAGATGATAATGGAAAATTATTTAAAGATTTAGTAGAAGAAGCTCAAATAGTTGTTAGAAGGGGTGGTCCCTTAATAGTCGATGAGATTAAATCCAATTCAGAACTATCAGCTTTTTATGATGAAATTAAAACGTGCTCGTTTGAAGAAGTTAGTAGTAAGAGTAAAGTTAATAAAGAATCGCTATTATCTTATAAATTTAATGGATTAAGTAGTAGATATGAAGCGGGCACAGATAGGGATAGGATTCTTAAAAGATTGGATTTAGTCTATGAGCTAGTAGAACTATATAAAAAAGGTAAGCATAATGAATTTTTACGTATTACTAAGTTTAAAATAACTTCGTCCAAAGATAAAATTAGTCTATCTGATGTTATGGCAGAAATCTCTGCTGATGATATTACAATTGGAAAGGTAATAGAACTTGCAGAGGAACGTGAACTAATTTCAAAGGATGATTTATTTACTAATTTTATTAAAAATAGGGGACATTATTTATGGTCGCGACTTAAGATAATGCCATTTCAAGAATATGTAAATAGTATTAATTATCTCAGAGAATATGTATCTGTTATAACGCAGCATAAGGTTAAAGGTAGTGAATATGAGAATGTTTTAGTTTTATTAGATAATGGAAAATGGAATAAATATAATTTTAATTCTATATTTGGTAAAGGTTCATCTAAAGAGAATGTTCGAAACAGAACTAAGAAACTATTTTATGTTGCAGTCACTAGAGCAATGAAAAATTTAATTGTTTATATGCCAAGTAATGATCAAAAGATTGTTGAAAAAGCTAAAGATTATTTTGAATCCAGTGATATTATTGATGTTTTAGATTTATAAGATGAGTGAACAATAATATTTACTGAATTAGATTAGATTAGGTTATAGTGAAGTATAATCAAGTTACAAAATAATTTATTTACATTTGATAAATAAGTTTGAATAGATTAGGGATTGAGAGGCGTGACAAAAAAGAGGTGTAAATCATACCTCTTTTTGTTCACATTCCAATATGCTGTTGCTCAATTCTATACAGAAACAAGTAGAATGAAAAAATTTAAATACCATGCTATTATATCATGTTTAGGTTGAGTGAAATAGTCGGGAGAGCGGTTCGATATAATAGGTCTATTTCCTGGCTATCCATGACGGCTAACCTTTGAAAACACCTCATTTTTATGCTACTATGAAAGTTATGAAAAAACAGTTACAAGGCTTGACGCAGGTGGAGGTCAAGCGGCGGATAGATGCCGGTAAAACAAATCATTTTAAAGCAAAAACTGGCTCCAGCAACTGGGAGATTTTTAGGCGTAATGTCTTTAACTCCTTTAATATGCTCAATTTTGCTATTTTTGTGGCCTTGATTGCTGTTCAGGCTTGGTCGAATCTTTTTTTCTTCGGAATCATTGTGCTTAATGCCTTTACGGGGATGATGACAGAGTTGCGTGCCCGTCGCATGATTGATAAGCTCAATCTCATGAATAAGGATCAAATCCGTGTGGTGCGTGATAGCGAGGTTACTTCTATTGATCCTCAGGATATTGTCTTGGATGATATCATGCTCTTGTCTGCGGGTGAGCAGGTGCCTAGTGATGCCGTGGTTGTTGATGGGATGGCTGAGCTCAACGAGGCTATGCTGACAGGTGAGAGTGACCTTATTCTTAAGAAGGATGGGAAGGAGTTGCTCTCGGGTTCTTACCTTGTTAGTGGTCAGGTTTATGCTAAGGTCATTAACGTAGCCGAGGACAATTACGCCAATAAACTCATGCTAGAGGCCAAAACTCATAAGCCAATCGTGTCACGTATTCTCTATAATATGGATAAGATTGCTAAGTTTACGGGCAAGATTGTGATACCGTTTGGGCTTGCGCTCTTTTTTGAGGCTTACTTGATTAAACAGCTCTCTCTTCAAGAGTCGGTAGTTACCAGTTCGACAGCCCTTCTGGGAATGTTGCCTAAGGGGATCGCCCTTCTGACAATTACCTCTCTTTTAACAGCTGTTATTAAGCTTGGAATGAAACATATCCTGGTGCAGGAGATGTACTCTGTCGAAACCTTGGCGCGTGTCGATGTGCTTTGTTTAGATAAGACAGGGACAATTACGCAAGGAAAGATGACCGTTAAGGGTCTGAAACTACTATCAGAGCGTTTCACTAAAGAGGAGTTGGAGCGCTTGCTTGCGGCTTATATGGAGCATAGCAAGGATAACAATGCAACGGCTCAGGCAATTCGAAATGCCTATGAAGGTTTGGAGCATCATTATCAGGTAGGGGATGTTATTCCATTTTCAAGTGATCGTAAATGGGGTGCTATGAGCATTGACGGGGTCGGAACTCTCTTTTTGGGAGCACCTGAGATGCTTCTTAAGGAAAATCCAAAAGCAGTCGATCAGGCTCAGGCTCGCGGTTCTCGTGTTTTGATTTTGGCATGGAGTCAGTCAGCGGTTGATACAGAGACTATGAGTTTGCCGAATGACGTTGAAGGCTTGACTTTACTTGAAATTGCCGATCCTATTCGTGAGGATGCTGCGGAAACTCTGGAATATCTACGTTCAGAAGATGTGACGCTGAAGATTATTTCTGGTGACAATCCGGTGACGGTTTCTCATATTGCCCACCAGGCTGGTTTTGCGGATTATCAAAGCTATATTGACTGTTCTAAGGTTAGTGATGAGGAGTTGGAGGCTTTGGCTGAAGATACGGCAATCTTTGGCCGCGTATCTCCGCATCAGAAGAAGTTGTTAATCCAAACGCTTAATGCCAACGGGCATACCACAGCTATGACTGGTGATGGTGTCAACGATATTTTAGCACTACGTGAAGCGGACTGTTCGATTGTTATGGCTGAAGGGGATCCCGCTACACGTCAGATTGCTAACTTGGTGCTTATGGATTCCGAGTTTAAGGATATTCCTGAAATTCTATTTGAGGGACGTCGTGTGGTTAATAATATTGCCCACATTGCACCTATTTTCCTCATCAAAACGGTCT
>OLFS01002039.1_pt1 | contig 13755 bp, 7 predicted proteins | sample 1605491 | NCBI WGS metagenome assembly OLFS01 (sample SAMEA3888921, study PRJEB22519) | human gut metagenome | biome: human gut; feature: human-associated habitat; material: faeces | place: Denmark | collected 2011 | reverse complement strand
GATAGGGCGGCGTAAACGCCTTATCAGGCCTACAATGACTCAACATGTAGGCCTGATAAGCGTCGTGCCATCAGGCACTTAGCTCCAGCTAACATGATAGTGATAGCGCCCGGCGCTCAGCTGATATTCCGGCGACACCGAAGGACTCCAGGAGTCGTCGCCGCCGACGCCCATATGGAAACCATCAATATTCAGCCAGGCCCCGGCCTCCGGTTGTAGCAGATGTCGATGGCTGGTCTCCATCAGTTGTTTCTGGCTGAATCGGCTGATGTTGAAAAGAAAATCACCGCGCCAGACGTGCGCACCGTACTTCAGTTCACGCGTACCGCAACGCAGGCCGTTTTCACTGGGGAAAACGTAAGGGGTATACATCTCATCCAGTGATAAATCCCAGCGGTCAAAACAGGCCGAAGACAGGCGATCCGGGTAGTTTTCATGCGGACCACGCCCCAGCCAGTTCACCCGTTCTGCTTCCTGCGCCAGTTGGCAGGTCAGACCGATACGTGCCGGATGCGGCGTGCCGCTGGCAACATCGACATCAACGGCGATCTGCATTTCGCCGTGGCCGTCGATGCGCCAGGCTTTACGGCTGATAAACAAGGTTTCACCCTGATACTGCCAGGCGTGAACGGTGGCTACCTGAATCGCGTCTGCAAGGGTATCGGCTTCGCATTGCAGCAACACCGCCTGCGCCTGGTAATGCCCGGCGGCTTTCCAGCGCTCAACCCAGGCATTAGGATCGATCCTTGTCACCTCACTGATACCAATATCGTTATCCAGCGGCGCGCGGGTAAATTGATCGTGCAGTGGCGTCAGTAACTGGGCTTCATCGCCAATCCAGTATTGCGTTAACGTGCCCTGCTGGCGGCAGAATTCCCAGCGCTTATGGCCGAGCGTGACGGTAAACGCGGCGTCGCTGACGCTGAGCTGTGGCGCAGTACTGGCGCGCGGTGAGCATACGACGCTCAGTTTTTCCTCCAGCGGCCACTGCTCCCAGGCGCTGATGTGTCCGGCAGGCGACCAGGCGGTTGCCTGCGGTTGTTCCACGCGCACCGTCAACCAGAGCTGACCTGCCGCGTCAGGCTGTGTGATGTCCGGCAGGGTGATGCGCTGACGACCCTGCGGCGCGATATCCAGCGTGACCTCCCCGGTGGCAACTGGGTTGCCATCCAGAGCGAGGGTCCAGTGCAGGATCTCGTTGTCGCTATGGCGGAACAGATATTCGCTGGTGACCTCAATCTGACGTTGCGCGCCAGGCAGCAACGTGAACTGGAAAAACTGTTGTGCGTGCTTCGCCTCAAACAACGACGGATGCGGCGTGCGGTCGGCAAACACCAGCCCGTCCATACAGAACTGGCGATCGTTAGGCGTGTCGCCAAAGTCGCCGCCGTACGCGGACCAGGGGTTGCCTTCGTCATCGTATTTAATCAGCGACTGATCGACCCAGTCCCAGACGAAGCCGCCCTGCAGGCGCGGGTACTGGCGGAACGCCTGCCAGTATTTGGCGAATCCGCCGAGGCTGTTACCCATCGCGTGGGCATATTCGCAGAGGATCAGCGGGCGCTGTTCGCCGGGCAGCGACAGCCATTTTTTGATTGACCACTTCGGCACTGCCGGGAACGGCTGATCCTGATCGACGCGCGCATACATCGGGCAAATTATATCCGTTGCCGCCGTGTCCGCGCCGCCACCTTCATACTGCACCGGGCGTGACGGATCGTCTGATTTCAGCCAGCGATACAGCGCGTCATGGTTGACGCCGTGACCCGATTCATTCCCCAGCGACCAGATAATAATGCTCGGATGGTTGCGATCGCGTTGCACCATGCGCGTCACGCGCTGGCTCATGGCGGGCAGCCAGGTCGGGTCGTCGCTCAGGCGATTCATCGGCACCATGCCGTGGGTTTCGATGTTGGCCTCATCCACCACATACAGACCATAGCGATCGCAGAGCGTGTACCATCGCGGATGATTCGGATAGTGGGAGCAGCGCACGGCGTTAAAGTTGTTCTGCTTCATCAGAATGATGTCCTGCACCATTGTTTCTTCGTCCATCACCTGACCGTTTTCAGGATGATGTTCATGACGGTTGGTGCCGCGAATCAGCAGTGGCTTACCGTTCAACAACAGCAGGCCATTTTCAATGCACACCTTCCGGAAGCCGACATCGCAGGCCTCGGCTTCAAGCAGTGTGCCATCCGCCGTATGGAGCAGCACAACTGCGCGATAAAGATGCGGTGTTTCGGCGCTCCACAGTGAAGGCTGATCGACATGCAGACGCAGCGTCGTGCGATTGCCATAGGCTCCGCGCTCATCAACGATCTCGCTGCCAAAAGGCGCGGTGATTTCGCCCGTCAGCTCGTCGCCATCCCACAGTTGAACGGTCACGCGCAGAGTGTCACGGCATTCTCCACGCATTCTGACCTCGGCGGCAAAGATTGCCCGGCTGAAATCCTCGTTGAGGTGGGTGGTGATGCGTAAGTCGCTGATTTGCGTGGCGGGTTTGTTTAACAGGGAGACATCGCGGAAAATGCCGCTCATTCGCCACATATCCTGGTCTTCCAGATAGCTGCCGTCGCTCCAGCGTAGCACCATCACCGCCAGACGGTTCTCACCGCTGACCAGAAACTCACTGAGATCAAATTCCGACGGCAGGCGACTATCCTGACCGTAGCCCACCCAAAGCCCGTTGCACCAGAGATGAAAAGCGGAATTTACGCCATCAAAGATAATTCGCGTCTGTCCATCACGTATTTCAGCTTCGCTGATTGTAAAGGTGAGCGAATAACATCCTGTCGCATTTTCATGCGGCACATACGGCGGATCCACCGGGATCGGATAGGTCACGTTGGTATAAATGGGGGCGTCATAGCCGAGCAACTGCCAGTTTGATGGCACCGCGATCGTATCGGCATCGTCCAGATCGCCCAGACGCCAACGTTCCGGCACCGCTTCCGGCGAGGCGAACCAGATAAATTTCCACGCGCCGTTCAGACTGCGAACGGAAGATGAGGCGGTATTGTGACGCGCATCAGTCGCGTTGCGCCAACTGGCAAAAGGAGGATGCGCCTCCAGACGGTTTAGCTGCGTGACGCCGGGATTTTCCCAGTCGCGTCGGGCCAGTACGGCGGCGAGTGAATTCGTGCTGAAGGTCATGGAGGCATCCTGTTGCGCAGTTTGTTCGTTCACAGGTTGCTGAAGATACGGTGTGCGGTGAAAGCCTGTAAAGGTGAGAAAGAGGAATGAGTGAGGTCTCTCACTCAGAATCTGCTTGCGTCACACCCTGAAAGGTTTTTCGCCATTCTGCCGGGCTGACGCCGAAGCGGGACTTAAAATGCTGTCGCCAGGTCACCGGAGACAGAAAACCGACCTCTGTGGCGATACGCTCGACGGGCAGCCGGGAGGATTCCAGCAGTTCCTGGCTGCGGCGTAGACGTTCAGCAATCAGCCATTCAGCAACGCTTGAGCCAGTGGCTTTCATAAAATGACGGGTCAGAGTGCGGCGACTCATCATCACCTTTTGCGCCAGCGAGTCCAGATCGTGCTGTTCGTGGCTATGCTGGCGAAGGTACTCCAGCAGGCCGTTAATCCGTTGATCCTGGGTGTTTTTCGCCACCGGTTGGGCAATAAACTGCGCCTGCCCCCCCTCGCGATGCGGTGGCACAATCATCCGGCGCGCAATCTGATTCGCCACCGAAGTGCCAAACCGTTGGCGAATGAGATACAGACAACAGTCTAGCGCAGCGGCGGTACCGGCCGAGGTGATGATGCCATCATCGTCGACGTACAGGGCGTTGATATCCAGGCGCGCGGCGGGAAAACGCGTCTGAAAATCGGCTTCAAACTCCCAGTGGGTAGCGGCGCGTCTGCCGTCGAGCAGTCCTGCGTAACCGAGAACAAATGCGCCAAGGCATAACCCGACCACCTGGGCGCCGTTTTGCCGGGCCTGAACCAGCGCATCGAGTAGCGACTGCGGTGGGCGAATCGCGGTCGTCCCCCACCAGGGAACAATCACGATATCAGCCCCCGTCAGCGCTGCAAATCCCTGGCGGGCAGTAACGGAAAAGCCTTCAACAGAGGTGACCACGCCGGGGACTTCTGCGCAAATCTGCACCTCAAAGCGTTTCTTCGTTGCCGCTTTTTCACTGAACATGATGCACGGCACTGAGAAGTGAAACGGACTAAAATCTTCAACGGCGACGATCGCGACGGTAACAGGGCGCATACCACTCCTCGACTGGGGATTAAAACGTCAGGGTTTCTCCATCTTCCGGCACCCGGACACATTCTGCAATCTGGTTATCGCGCGCGTATTCCCTGAGCGCCGCGCGTGTTAGCAGGCAGTGGTTTATCGCCTCCATGTGAACAGCCACAATCTGCGCGTCGGGCAGAACGAAGTGGGTTTTCAGCACATCTTCTGCGCCCATGATAATCGCGCCAAAACCGATCACGTGGGCAAACCCGGCGTTCAGGACCACCACATCCGGCTGGAAGGTGATGAAGTTGCTTTCAACCTCATCGCGCCAGATCGTATCGCCAACCAGATACAGCGTTTTTTCTTGCGGATGCTGGAAGATTACCCCGCAGGCATCGCCCATCCGCTCGGCCATGACGGGAATGGCGTACAGCCGGTCGGAACCGTGCTGACCGCCCGTTTTGCGCAGGGTTACCTCACCCAATCGGCTCTCGTCCGTCAGTACGGTGAGTTGGCTGAAACCCTGGTCCCGCAGGATTTGCGCATCCTTGTCGTTTTGCACATAAATCGGCTTCTCTTTCGGCACGACCTTTGCGGCGACCTCGTCCCAGTGATCCGCATGGAGATGGGTGACGATCAGGGCATCGGCCTGTAACAGGGTGTCGATGTCGCACGGAAGTTCCACCGTCGGATTACGGATGTCGGCTCGCGCTGTGCCGGGAAAACCGGGATACGCGCCCTGCGGGGCGAGCATAGGATCGACCAGAAAGGTTTTGCCGCCAAAGGTAATCAACTGGGTGGCGTTGCGAATATGGGTAATGTTCATGGTGATACTCCACGTGAGGGGGCCAGTGGTGTCATCGTAGAGTGTTGACCAGAAGCTGAATGTGGGCAAATGGGCGAATACCGATGGGATTGGGCCAATAGAGGGAATTTGTGCCAAATCCGAATACCGCTTCTACATTTCCCAGTTTATTTGTTGGTTGCAGATGAAATAAAGAAATTTAAGGATTTATAAACGTACCGATTTATATTGTCGAGTACGAGAGGTAACAGCCTGTTTTATCAAGAATTAAATTGATGCTGTTGCTTAAGTGATTGTCTCTATATTAATGCCATGGCGATTTGAATTCTAACTAACTTGTTGATTTTGTGTTGTTAATGTTCTTATTTATTAAAGCATAAAGTTATTTAAGAATTATTCGTTACTTTTCTTTTGCTATTTACTCTATAACGGAAGTTCGGTAGTTTTCAAATACTATGCTTGCTACCCATTCAGTGTTAAGCAAAATTCCATAATTTAAATATTCACTGTTTTTCTTACTCGTTAGTTTTTTCAGGCTTATTTATTATCTAAATAATGCATTGAAATGAATTAAATGTTGTAGAAACTAACAAAGGATTTATTTATGCAACATTTTAATAAAAATAAAATAGCGTTATTGCTTGCTTCACTCTTTATTTCCCCTGGACTGGTAATCGGTGCCACGATTCATGTTGATGGCTCATTTCCTTATACGGCGCAATCCAACACAGGGACTCACGGGATTAGCGGCGGCAGTGAAGGCGCCGGAGCCGGGTATGTCTTATCGCCGAACCCGGAAACGACCGCGGCGGATAACAGCGTAAGCGTTGGCAGCGGCACCACGATTAAAGGCGGTAATGGCTACGCTGGCGGCGACGGTGCTGACGGAATGACCGGTAATAATGTAACCATCACTAACGGCGGAGCAATTACGGGCGGTGATGGGAGCTATAGCGTTAGCGGCAGTGGCACAGGGGGGGTGGGAATCTCGGGTTCTGACCTGTCGATAACCAATTCTCGTACTGGCTCTATCACCGGTGGCGAAGGGGACAGATATTCCGCTAGCGGTGCGGGTATCTCAGGTAACAGCCTCATGATCACCAACGATGGTGCTATCACCGGAGGCGATGGCAGTTACGGTTATGATGACTACAGCGGTAGGAGCGGTATTGGCGGTGCTGGAATATCCGGCACTGACCTGACGATTATCAATACTTACCGTATTACCGGTGGTGAAGGCGATTCCAGTGGCGTGGGAGGCGATGCCATTTCGGGTTCTGCGCTGACCATAACCAACAGCGGCGCTATTCTTGGTGGCGAAGGGGGCTATGGCTATGATGGGGCTGAAGGTGGCAATGCCGGCGCCGGAATATCCGGCAGTAATATGGTGATTGATAATATTGCCCGTGGGTCAATTACGGGTGGTCGAGGCGAATCCGGCAGCGCAGGTGGCGATGCGATATCGGGTACCGACCTGAGAATCACCAACGGCGGATCCATTGTCGGGGGCGAAGGAGGGTTTGGCTACGGAGAGAATGCCGGCAATGCTGGCGCGGGAATATCCGGCAGCAATATGACCATTAACAATTTAGCCGGTGGTTCCGTGACCGGCGGTGAAGGCGGCTATGGCGGTCTGGACGATGCCGGCGGTGCCGGGATGCCCAGCGCAGGGGGCGCGGGAATACTGGGTAATAATATGACAATCACCAATGCGGGATCGGTTACCGGTGGTGATGGGGGTTTTTCTGGCGGTCAGACAACAGGCCCCGACGGCGCAGACGGTGGTGCAGGCATATATGGTAATCATCTGACCATAACCAATATGGCCAGCGGTTCGATCGTCGGTGGCGAGGGATCCTACGGTGGCGCTGGCAGTGATAGCAACAACGGTGGTAACGGTGGTACCGGAATCGTCGGCGACAGTCTGACGATTATGAATAACGGCTCTATTGTAGGAGGGCGAGCCAGCAATGGCAGAAACGGTGGCACTAACGGTGCAGGTGGCGCAGCGATATCCGGCAGTAACCTGACGATAATCAATAACCGCGTGATTACCGGCGGCGCTCCGTACTCGAGCGGTGGCGAAGCTGGCGCGGCTATCAGTCTTAGCGGCGGCAACAACATGCTGACACTGAATACCGACTCGACTATCACCGGCGATATCAGGCTGGCCGATGGCGCGACAACGTTGCAGATCGTCAGTAATGATGAAGCAAACAGAGCCATCAACGGTAATCTGACGGTGGGTCAGTCGGCCAGCGTGACGCTGGCTGAACAGCCGATTGAATTTTCCGGTAATGCTTCGTTTGCCGATGGGGCAGCGCTCACCCTTGGCAGTGACGTCAGCCTCAAGGCGGCATCGCTTACTGTTGGCGACAACGCCTCGCTTAACGCCAACATTACCCACTGGGATATGCAGGACATTCTTCTGGTTGAAACCACAAACGGGATTACGGGCGCTTTTTCTTACAGTAATGCCCTCGTGGCAGGCATGAACCAGCCGGACTTTGCTTATATCAACGCAGGTTCTCGAGTCATTAAGTACTCTCTGTACTGGAACGGGCTGGATTCGGATGCGCACGGAACGTTCACGCTTGATGAGGGCAGAACCTTCGATCTCGGCGTCGCGCTGGCGGACAATACGGTGCAGGTCAATCCGGCCTGGGACGGTAAAAGCCTGACCAAAGCGGGAGAAGGCACGCTGATACTGTCAGCGGAAAATACCTATACGGGGTCGACTTTTGTCAGTGAAGGCATGCTGAAGACGACCACGTCGAATGCATTTGCCAGTACCTCCGGCGTCATCGTCGGCGAGGAAGGGACGCTTAACCTTAACGGCAACAGCCAGACCGTCAACGCGTTGGATAACCGTGGCACCTTGCTGATTGATGATGATGGTGTTCCGCCTTCCTCACCTCTCAACGTCATGCTGACGGGCGATGTGACGAATAGCGGCAATATCATTCTTAACAACAGCGTGACCAGCGCCGGGAATACATTAACCATCAATGGTGACTATGCGGGTAATGGCGGTACGCTTTCGCTGGGCACCGTTCTCGGCGGCGACAACAGCTTGACGGATAAGCTGGTGATTACCGGCAACGCGACCGGCACGACCTATTTGCATGTTAACAATGAGAATGGCTCAGGGGCCTTGCTGCATGAAGGGATTAAAATTATTGAGACCGGCAGTTCAACGCCAGAGGCTTTTGTGCAACGAGGTCGTATCGTGGCGGGAAGCTATGAATATCACGTGAAGCAGGGAACGGCTGCCGGCAGTGACAGGAATAACTGGTATTTAACCCATTTGGCAGACACGCCTGTTCCTGATGATTCCCCTGATGTCATTGATAACGATCGGCCTGCGCCGGGCGAACCCTCGGATGCGGTCAACCTCTATCGCCCTGAGGGGGGAAGCTATGCCAGCAACCTGGCGGCAGCGAATACGCTGTTTAACACCCGACTGCAGGACCGTCAGGGAGGTTCCTGGTATACCGACCCTGCTACCGGGGAACGGCATATGACCAGTCTGTGGCTGCGTACGTCAGGCGGGCACAGCAAGGGGCGGATGTCGGACGATCAGAACACATTGTCTTCTAACCGCGTTGTTGTGCAGATCGGCGGCGCGTTGTTGCAGGGGAGTGTGAACGGCACGGATAGCTATCAGTTGGGCGTAATGGCAGGCTATGGTAAGCAGGATAACGACATCCATAACAGCCTGTCAGGCTACGATTCTCGTGGTGAGGTGAGCGGCTACAGCGCGGGTCTGTACGGAACCTGGTATCAGAACGCCGTGGATAAAACCGGCCTGTATGTCGATTCATGGGTACTCTATAACTGGTTTGACAATACGGTTAAAGGTGATGAGATTGCTCAGGAAAGCTATAAAAGCAAGGGGCTGACGGCGTCGCTGGAATCGGGTTACGCCTTCCATCTGGGGTCATTCATGGCAGCAGACGACATAGAAAGCAACGTGTATCTTCGCCCACAGGCACAGGTCACCTGGATGGGGGTGAAAGCTAACGACCATACAGAGAAAAACGGCACGCGGGTTCAGGGGCAGGGCGACAACAATATTCAGACCCGTCTGGGCATGCGTCTTTACGTCAATGGTAAAAGCGCTGCGGAAAAAGGAACCGTACGCGAGTTTGAACCCTTTATCGAGGCGAACTGGATACACAACTCGAAGCAGTACGGTGTCAGGATGAATGACACGAGCACCTCCCTGCAGGGAAGTCGAAACGTCGGTGAGGTGAAAGTGGGCGTCGAGGGGCGGTTGACCCGGGACCTGAGCGTCTGGGGCAACGTTGCGCAACAAATGGGTCATAACGGTTTTCGCGATACGAGCGGCGTGCTGGGAATCAAATACCAGTTCTAGCCTTATGATGTGCCTCCAGCCCTCCCGGCTTTTTTGCCGGGAGGGCTGTTTCTCTCTTACTTGCCCCGCACGTTGTGGTATGAGCAATAGCACAGCATTCCTACTTTTGTCTTAGTGTCAGGCTGCTTTGCCCCTGCCAGAGTGTAGATAACCCCATGAAGTGGAGGCGTTATGAGCTGGCGACCCATTCTGTATCTGATTGTGACCCCTGATCCTGCATTAAGCGCCCGGCGCGGGTTTTTACGACTGGTGCAACGCTGACGGTATGTCTGGAATTGCGTGTGAGCGCGGATCCCCGTCGCTGACGCTGTGTTATGGTGACTGTTCTCGTTCGCAAAACAGGAGCCTTATCATGTCGCAATATAATCCGTTAAGTGCCCTCCTGGATAAGCAGGATTTCCTGTTGCTGGATGGCGCACTGGCGACGGAGCTGGAAGCGCGTGGGTGCCATTTAGCCGACAGCCTATGGTCAGCGAAAATTTTGCTGGAAAACCCGGAGCTTATCCGCGAAGTGCACCTTGACTATTTTCGGGCGGGGGCGCAGTGCGCCATCACCGCCAGCTATCAGGCGACGCCAGCGGGATTTGCCGCCTGCGGCTTTGATGAGGCGCAGGCGAAAGCGCTGATTGGGAAAAGTGTCGAGCTGGCGCGTAAAGCGCGTGAGGCGTATCTGGCAGAAAATCCGCAGGCGGGCACGCTGCTGGTCGCCGGTTCGGTTGGGCCTTACGGCGCGTTTCTGGCTGATGGTTCGGAGTATCGCGGAGATTACACGCTGAGCGGCGAAGATTTTCAGGCGTTCCACCGTCCGCGCGTGGAGGCGTTGCTGGATGCCGGAGTTGATCTGCTGGCCTGCGAAACGCTACCAAATTTTGCCGAGATTCAGGCACTGGCGGCGTTGTTAACCGCATATCCGCGTGCGCGAGCGTGGTACTCTTTTACCCTGCGCGACAGCGAGCATCTGAGCGACGGCACGCCGCTACGCGAGGTTGTGACGTTTCTCGAACACTATCCGCAGACGGTGGCGGTGGGGATCAACTGTATTGCCCTACAACAGGCCACCGCCGCTTTGCAGCATCTGCACGGGTTAACGGCGCTGCCGCTGGTGGTCTATCCGAACAGCGGAGAGCATTACGATGCGAGCAGCAAAAGCTGGCATCATCATGATGAATCGTGTGCGCGCCTGGCGGATTACCTGCCGCAGTGGCAGGCGGCCGGGGCGAAGTTGATTGGCGGGTGCTGTCGCACCACGCCAGAGGATATCGCCGCGCTGAACGCGCAACGTTGAGTTTGTGCCGGGTGTGGCTGATGCCTTACCCGGCATTGCATCATGCCGCATCCGCTAACACAAACATGCCGTACGGATGGATTTCCAGATAGTACGTCTCACCGACATCCGGCTGCAGGCGTGTAGCGTTGACCTGTAACAGGATCTCCTGTCCGTGCCACTCCACCGTTACTTCATACTGTGGTCCCATATAGGCAACATGACGAATCACACAGCGCTGACTCTCCTCTCCGCGATCGCTTAAGGTGATCGCTTCCGGCCTGACGCCAACGGTGCCGGTGCCCTGAGCCACAAAGTGCGTCGGGCGAGGCAGGCGATAACCAAAGATATCAACAGAGGCTTCGCTGAAGGTCGCCGGGAACAGGTTGGCGTCACCCATAAAGCTCGCCATAAAACGGGAGGCGGGTTGGCGATAGAGATCCTGCGGAGAGCCTATCTGCATGATATGCCCCTTGTTCATCACCAGCACGGTGTCGGAAACCGCAAAGGCTTCGCTCTGATCGTGGGTAACGTACAGCGAGGTGATATCAAACTGCTTTTGCAGCTCGCGGATCTTATCGCGCATGCTGCGGCGCAGGTTGGCGTCGAGGTTACTCAATGGTTCGTCAAATAACAGCACCTTCGGTTTGAGGATCAGCGCGCGCGCCAGCGCCACGCGCTGCTGCTGACCGCCGGAGATCTGATCAACATAGCGGTCCTCGAATCCTTCCAGATCGACCATTGCCAGCGCCTCTTTCACCCGCGTCTTCACATCGGCGCGCGACACGCCCAGCATCTTCAGACCGTAGCCGACGTTTTCCCCCAGCGACATATGCGGGAACAAAGCATACGACTGGAACACCATACAAATATCGCGCTGCTGAATAGAACGATGAGTGACGTCTTCGCCATCAATAAAAATTTGACCTTCGCTCGGTTTTTCCAGACCGGCGACCAGGCGCAGAATGGTGGTCTTGCCGCAGCCGGACGGGCCAAGCAGCGTCACCATCTGCCCTTGCGGGATGGTGAGATTGATATTGTCGATGACCGTGTTGCTGCCGAATCGTTTAGTGACGTTGCGCAGTTCAACGAAATTTTTCTGACTCATAGTGCGCTCCATTACGCCTGGTTTTTGGCTTTAGACCGGGAAATACGCGCTTCCCCAATCAGCCAGTCAAAGATGAAAATAATCGCCAACATGACCACGATCAGAATCGACCCATAGGCAATCGCCACGCCGTACTCGCCGTCTTCCACGCGGTTCAGAATGTAGGCCGTTGCTACGCGGGTGTCCGGTGTAACGAGGAAGACAATCGCGCTGACGGTGGTGATGGCGCGCACGAAGCTGTAGATCAGCGCCGAGAGAATGGCCGGGCGCAGCAGCGGCAACAGAATGTGCGTGATGGTGCGTAAGCTCCCGGCACGCAGACTGAGCGAGGCTTCGTCCAGTGATTTATCGATCTGGCCGAGTCCGGCGATCCCGGCGCGAATACCGACCGGGACGTTACGCATCACCATCGAGATAATGACAATCGCCGCCGTGCCGGTGAGGTATACCGGAGCGCTGTTAAAGGCAAGGATGTACGAAACGCCCGCCACGGTGCCCGGTACGGCAAAGCACAACATGGTGGTGAACTCGATGGTCTTTTTGCCTTTGAACTGCTGGCGTACCACAATCCAGGCGATCAGCAGACCGAAGGCGGCGGTGATCGGCGCGGCAATGCCGGCATAGAGCAGGGTGTCGAGCAAGGAAGGCCATGCGCCGTCGCTCATCCCCTGACCAAACAGTTTGATGAAGTTATCCAGCGTCAGGGTGTAGTCCACGCCCCAGTTCACGGTGAAGCTGCCGTAGAAAATGCTGCCATAGAGCAGGGCGTTAAAGGCAATCCATATCGCCAGAATAGCCACCACGCTCCAGACCAGCGTCACCGGCAGCGGCTGGACGTCGCCACGGTACGATTTCCCGGAAACGGTGACGTAAGAGCGCTTGCCAATCCACATGTACTGTACGCAGAACACCAGCAGCGAGAACAGCAGCAGGAACGCACCCAGCGTACTGGCGGCCTGGTAATCAAGCTGTGAGCCGGTGATATAGAAGTAAATTTGCGTTGCCAGCACGTCGAAGTTCCCGCCGAGCACCAACGGGTTACTGAAGTCGGCCAGCGACTGCACGATGACAATCAGGAAGGCGTTCGCCAGCGCCGGTTTCAGCAGTGGGACAAACACGCCGTTAAACGTCTGCCAGCGGCTGGCGCGCAGGGTATATGACGCTTCTTCCAGCGACGGGTGAATGGTTTTGATCGCGCCGTCGAGGATCATAAACGCCATTGGGGTAAACGCCAGCACCTGTGCCAGCCAGATGCCGGTAAATCCGTACAGCCAGTTGGTGTTCGTCAACCCGAACCAGTCGACCATTAATTCGGTCACATAGCCGGAACGGCCCATCATCAGCGTGACGCCAAGCCCCACCACAAACGGCGGTGTGACGATCGGCAGAATCGAAAAGATACGCCCAATAATGGCGCTTCGCTGAGCGATGCGGGTAGTATAAATCGCCAGTACCAGACCGAAGAAAGTACAGCCGATACCTACCGCAATCGACAGGGCGATAGAGTTGAGGATCACCTGAATGATATGCGCCTGCGACAGCACATTCATAAACGCCAGCGGCGCGAACTCCCCGGCGTCGTTGGTGAACATTGGGATGAAAATGGCGATGCTCGGCCAGACGATAAAGATGCCGATGAGCGCCACGATAGTGACCAGCGAACCGATCACAAACCGGTCGCCGCCCAGCCATTCGAGGCGGGTCAGCGCCAGCGTCATGATCGCCCCCAGCGCGACAAACAGCACGATAGTGGCGTAGCCTAAACCGCGCCCTTCAACGGTGGCGCTGATGACGATAAACGCCATACACAACAGCGCCCAGCCCGCATCGAGGGTGTGGCGGCTGCGCTGTTCGCGTCTGGCTTCGTGGAACGGGCGTACCAGCAGCAGGCTCGGCAGCAGATACCAGAGCCAACTGATATTGAACCGTGACCAGCCGTAGGCCTCGAGGATTTCATCGCTCGTGGACTCCAGCAGACCGTAATCCAGGCTCCAGCTCGGCAGCA
>OLFS01002027.1_pt1 | contig 13843 bp, 13 predicted proteins | sample 1605491 | NCBI WGS metagenome assembly OLFS01 (sample SAMEA3888921, study PRJEB22519) | human gut metagenome | biome: human gut; feature: human-associated habitat; material: faeces | place: Denmark | collected 2011 | reverse complement strand
AGAAAGACAGTCCTCGTACCTCAGACTAACTTCCTCCGACTATGGCACGGCAAGAAAAATCCTTGGCGGTATGCCTTGAAATACGTTCCATGACCGTCATTTTCAAGAAAGCGTATCATTACAGCCGAGTTGAGTTCATCATTATTATATATACCCATGATTCCTGTATAGAATCCACGGTCATAGCCTTCCGCTTCGTGGATTATTTCCATAGTCTTGTCCTTTGGCGCACCTGTTATGGAACCTGCGGGCAACATTGCATCCAATATGTTTCCGATGTGCTTTTGATAGTCGGTTGGTAACTTGCCGCTTATTTCAGAACTGGTCTGGAGAATATTCCCCTTATTGGTATGGAGCACATCAATATAACGGTATTTATCCACCCTTACATGCTCCGCCACACGGCTAAGGTCATTGCGAATCAGATCCACAATGGTAGCATGTTCGGCTACTTTTTTTATCGCCCATCAACACTTGCTTTGCTTCGGGTAAGGACGCGTCAATCGTGCCCTTCATCGGATAAGAATATATCATTCCGTTCTTTATCTTCACGAATGTTTCCGGTGAGAAGCACTCGAACCGTCTATTGCTATTATTGTCTATTAGTAGAATCTTATACTTGCCTTTAGCACGTAGGAAGATGTCCTCCAACGTAAGGTTGCAGTCCACAGCTACCTCACAAGTAAGGTTGGCAAGATAACTGTTTCCATGCAGGATGTTGCTTTTGACGGTTTCAAAACTTTTCGTGTAATCTTCAAAATTTGGCTCAAACACTTTCCACGTCGGACGTTTGGTAACCGAAGAGAGTGACTGCCGTTTTACATTGGTTATACCCTCAAAGTCATAAAGGCATTCATCGATAGCTATTTCAGACAACTTCCGTATGTATGCTTCCGAACCTGCATAGTTGACGACAAAAAGGAAAGGCTCCTTTTCGTTAGCCAAATGATTGATACGATCTATAATATTTTGTTTCATTGTCTTACATATAAAAATGCAAAATTATACTATTTATGAGAGAACGCCAAAAATATCCGTAGCCACATTGAGTACATTTGAAAAGTTGCATGACTTTTACCATTGTTCTTGAATGCGATATCATTAAGATACAAATACATAAAAATGGTTGCTGACCTGTGATGTAATAATGTGAAATCACAAATATTTTACATAAGCAAAAACTCCGTGAACCGTTATATTCTATGGCAGGTGTAGCTGTGATAGAGATTTACTCGACTATTTCGATTTTTATCGTTAATAATGCATAAATATTGGAGTTTATATACGTTTTTTAATGTATTGCACCTTATCTTTGCTTATCGGAAATCATCCATAACCAAAGTAATAGAAATAGAAAATGGCAAAGAGCGAAAAAGACTTTACATTACTTCTCATTGCACTCTTTTGCAGTTGTTTGACTCATGCACAAAAGCAAGTTCCTTCAGAACGGAAAGATTCCATTGACAATGGAAGTAATATTATAAAGATAGTTGGAAATCATTCCAACAAGGGTGCGGCCAACAATGCCCTTGACGTGTTGAGTGGTCAGGCTGCTGGTGTCAATGTGACATCCAACGGTCTGGATCGTATGGCTATGCTCAATAGTGTGCGAGTACGTGGTACAACCTCCATACCGCAAAGATGTCTGGATCTGAACAAGAAGCTGAAGCAGAACAAGGGCTACGAGTAAGAGCTGCCATAAGCATTACATAAACAAGGACATTTAATGTGTCATCTATTCAGGAACAAAGGGCAGACAAATCCGACTTTCATAATTCTGTATGCCATGCCAAGACAGCCAGGGACAAGCGTTGCCTTTGTGCTGTCTTGGTTCTTGTATGGATGTACCCAGCCTTTGTTTATAGAATAAAAGATGAATGTAAACTTAATATAAAATACAATGTTTAAATATAAGAAATCAAGATTATCCGCATTCTTTGCCGCCATCAATATCGTTCTTGCTGATATTGGCGGAAAGAAGACTACATATATTATTTCATTTCGCGCTAAAAGTATCATAATCATGTCTGTTTCTGTTGTGATGTTGGTAGCATGTGAAAGACATGCTTCTACAAGCGAGCAGATGGATATTGCGGAAAAACTCATGAATACAAAACCAGATTCGGCGCTTACAATTTTAAACAGCATTCACGCCTCTGGTTTCAAGGGTAAGGATGCTGCCAGATATGCGTTGCTGAAATCTATGGCACTGGACAAGAACTGCATAGACACCACGACCTTTGATATACTTGAACCCGCCATTGACTATTATATCAAAAACGGAACTCCAGACGAACAGTTTCGGACATATTATTATCAAGGCAGGATTTATCAGAATCAAGGTGATGACGATTCTGCAATGCTCTCTTTTATGAATGCCTGTGATTTGAAGCAAGCAGTGACCGACTCGTTATTGCTGGCACATACATTTGTGGCGCAAGGTACATTGTATCTCAAACAGTACAAGACAAAAGAGTTCATTCAAAACAATATGGCAGCAGCGAAACTTTATGGAGCTATCGGCAGAGACTTGCTTGAAATCAAAAGCTACACCAATGCCATTGATGGGTATGTTATGCTCAACAACAAGACTGCAGCGGACAGCCTTATATCCATCTGTGTGCCTTTAGTACAAAAGAACCAAGATGGTGAAGCGTACCTGTTTCCCTCATTGCTTTCTTACACTGTGGAATTTTGTACTCCTGCCGACATCAAATCTTTTTTAGATCAGAATCAAGACTTGGATTTGACTAAAGACGACAAGATGAATTTTGCCCAAGGCTATTCAAAAATTGGAGACTATGGCAAGGCTATGAAGTTGCTTTCTGAAATAACTCCAGATCGTTTCACATTGGATTCTCTCAAATACGCTTCTGTAAAAATCGATGTCTTGGAAAAACAGGGCAATTATGAACAAGCTCTGAATTTATACAAGGACTATTCTGCGATGCTTGAACGCTATCAAAAAGAATTGCTCTCGCACGATTTGTTGTTTGCAGACAAGAAACATCAGCTTGAGATAAAGAGCCTTGTAGAGATTAAAGGAAGAGACCGAATCATTTTGTATGCACTGTGCGGTATATTTGGATTGATTATGCTTGTGGGCTGGCTATATTACCGAGGACACCTAAACAGAGCCAAACGTATTTTAGCAGAAAAAGAGAATGAGAATCTAAAACTTGGGCAAGAGAATCTGCGCAAAGAAAAAGAGAAGGTTGAACTCGAACGAGACAAAAAAGTTCTGGAAACTGTCAACCTCAAATTAGAAATAGCCCAGTTGGAAAACGAGCGTAATCATCTGAAAAATTTACAGAGAGAACAGCAGGAACTGGCAAAACCCATTCAAAATGTAATCAAGAAAAGACTTGACATCCTCAATGGCCTGCTTGCTAAAGAAATTACTCAAAACGACTGCTATGCGGAGCCATACAACAAATGGATAGAGACTCTTCATAATGACAAGCAGAAGTTCATGGATTCTACCCGTCTCGCTTTTGCTGCGTCACATCCAAAGTTTATGGAGTATCTTGAACAACATGGTCTATCCATGTATGAAATAAATTATCTGTGCCTGTATGCAATCGGATTGCGTGGCAAGGAAGTCGGAAACTATATCCAAATTAAGCGTCATTACATCATAAGTCATGAAATACGAAAGAAACTTGGCATAGACGAGCACGAAACAAATATAGGTCTGTATATCCGTAAACTGATGAGAAATTTGGAAAAGTAAACTTAGAGGCTACTCTGAAAAACTGTAGAAACGCCATCCAACGATGGCGTTTCTACTATATGTGTAGTGTCTGCATTCTAATTTTGTCCAAATCCAATGTGTTATACAATAGTTATATAGGTGCAAATTTTGATATACACGTAAAACTTTGACGCGCCTTGTAAAACTTCTCACAACTAATATATCGTAAACTATTGAATATCAGAGGATAAAAAAGTTTAACGTAAAACTTTTGCTCTTGGTAAAAAACTTTATTTGTATTAACTTTGCTAAAAAATTAATAACATTTAGCGGCTATAAAATGAGTATGAAAAAGGTAATTATATTAGTGGTGTTGCTATTAACAACAATGGCACATACCGCTTTCGCAGAGCAACGTGGTGTGTTCATGGAGTTTCATAGAAAGATAAACCCCGGAAAAAATATGCAAGTGAACCGTGCACCCATGCGTATGCCTATAGAGGTAGTTTATGATTCTGATACGCATAATATAAAGGTTACTGGTGACACGGGTATAGAAGCTGAGGTTTTTCTTTACGATGCAAACGGAGCTCTTGAAAGTCATTCTTCAACCTTGAATGCGGAATTTTGTGTTTTGGAATCTGATACATACACAATCCTAATACAAGGAGAAGGATGGTATGCTGAAGGAGAAATACAAATGTAAGTTCCCTTACACATGAAAGATTAAGAAATATAAATAGCCAACTGGTGGTAAGCATCATCGGCTAACAGTTAACATAATTATTAACTTAAAAAGCAGGAAAGAATGAAGAAAAATCTTTTCACGTTCGTTGAACGTAATGATTCCAACAAACAGTTTGAGAATCATTTGTGTGCCTCTGTACTGGCGCAAATCTTTGGAGGTGGCAATCACGCGAATTCAGTCACCAAGGTTGATGATAAATTGCAATTTTGCGACCCATGGACAGGTTGTGATGCATGGAACTGCGCACCTGATTGCCGATGCCAAGGCAACTTTGCATAACTAATAATGGAGAGGGAACATATTTCTTTAAAGTTCCCTTTCCTTAAAAGAAAATTCTATGTATTGGTCTAAGTATAATATAGTGTTTGAATCTCCATACGGAAGATTTATTTACAACACCTTTACTAACAATCTGATGGAAATGAACGCATCACTTATATCTTGTATAGACAAAATAATAAGTGGTGATTTTTCGTATTTATCAGAGGATGACGTATTGGCGCTAAAGAAGAATATGATATTAGTTGATGATGATACTAATATTTATCGTTCTATTAAGTTACAACGTTTAATGTCACGTTTGGATACTGGTTATCTAACATTGACCATAGCACCAACTACAGCATGTAATTTCAAATGCATATATTGTTATGAATCGGGTATCGCACCATTGTCTGCAAAAGCGAAATTAAACTTACTCGAAGATACAATTTCATTTGTCAAATTATTCAAGAACACAAAGTTTTTGCGTGTTACATGGTATGGCGGAGAGCCTTTGCTTCAGTTTGAGTATATAGAAAAATTGTCGCACAGACTAATGAATATGTTCGAAAACTATAACGCCCACATGATAACAAATGCATATCTATTAGACAAGGCAAAATCCCAGAAATTGAAAGAGTTGAAAATCTCAGCTATTCAAGTAACGATAGACGGTTTGGAGAAAGTTCATAATGAACGCAGACCTCATAAACAGAACAATGACAGTTTTCAAAGAATAGTGCATAATCTTGACGATTTGTTCTCAGTATATCCGGAGATTTCTATAGAATTTCGAGTTAACGTTGACAAGTCTAACCAATCGGAATATCATCGTATATACAACTATCTCAAGGAGAGGTATGGGAAATATAGCATCAACATCCATCCTGGATACGTCACCGATGACTTTTCCGCAGAATCAAATGGCTGTTGTTTTGAAGCAGACGAAGTCAATAAGTTTGTGTTAGAACAATATGACACTCATAATATACCGATTTCATTATACCCTCGTCCTATATTTGGAGAATGTAGTGCACGTCACATCACAAGTTTTGTCATTGGTCCTGAAGGAGAGCTTTACAAATGTTGGAATGATATTGGTATCAAGGGAAAAACAATAGGCACAGTTAAAAATGTGTCATTGTCCCATGAACTGTTGTTGAAATATTTATTGGAAAACGACCCTCTATCGGACGCAAATTGTGAGAGATGCTTCTGTTTCCCTATTTGCGAGGGTGGATGCCCGTATAAAAGGATATATCAAAAAGATAGTCAAGAAAGTTTTTGCAAAGCAAAACGAGAAGGCATTGTAGAGAATCTTAAAAGGCATATTGATTATAAAATAAAAAACAATAGATGAAAGCATTACCAATCGTCATTATGAGTATGTTTCTGAACGTATCGTATGCGCAGAAAACAGATACAACTAAAACTTTTGTTCAAGGCAAAGAACTTGACGAAGTAGTTGTAAAGACATCTTATCTTACTCGCAAGGATGACCATATTCTTGCCATTCCTACCAAGGAGCAGCGTAAGCATGCTGTAACTGGTTACGACATGTTGAGCAATCTCATGGTACCGGGAGTGTCTGTTGACCGTTTGAAGGGAAGCGTGACAACTCCAAATGGAGCTGCAACTCTATATATCGATGGACGCGAAGTTGATTTCCGTGAGGTACAGTCATTAAGACCGAAGGATATTTCTCGTGTTGAATATTTTGATGTGCCGACAGGGAAATATGCCAAAGACACATATGCTATAAACATCATCATGAAGCCACTCAACAATGGTGGCTACACACAGCTTGATGCATCTCAGAACGTAGGATATCTTTATGGCGATTATAATCTTATTTCAAAATTTGTCACTGGAACCAAGAGTTTGAATCTTTGGGCAGGATATTCTTTGGAAAACCCAAAATCGTCTATGAACGAGGACGAGTCTTTTATATTCCCTGACTATCAACTGAATAGACTGCAGCGTTACAATAATGCTGCCAATAGGCAGACGGAAGAATATATACAGGCATCAATCAGCAACCGAGGAAGAAAATATATTTGGATGCTTAGAGGTGGTATGGCATGGAATGCTTCAAGAAATGATGTCAATAATGGAATGACGGAGTATTGGAAAACTGATGCAGCAATCAAGAACGGTAGCATTTTGGACATTAACACTCGAAACAAATCTTATCGTCCAAGTGTCTATTTTTACGGATTGCACACATTTTCTAACACAAAATCGTTGGATTATGTTTTTGATGGATATTATTCTCGAAACGATTATGACCGTCTCTATAACGATGATAATGTGTCTTTTCGTTCACTTGTCAAGGAAGATTATTATTACATCAAAGCGAATGCAAACTATTCCATGGCGTTCAGTCATAGAAATAGATTGGCTTTCAGTTTATACGAGTTCATGAGAATTAGTGATTCCGAATACATTGGGACTTCTGCATATAATCAAAATTTGCATTCGTCCGAAACCATCCTTTTTGCAGACTATTCCCAACGTTTAGGGAGTTTTTTCTTTGATATTAATCCTGGGCTGTCATTTCTAACATATCGTTTGGAGGGGATGAAGTCTATCAATCATCTTACACCGAGACTTCAGGCAAGAGCTACATATAAGATAGATAAAGTACAGCAACTTCAATTTATGTTCGCTTTGGGAAATACTTATCCGAGAATAAATACGATTAACAATGTAGAACAGCAGATTGACCCTATAATCATTCTCAAAGGTAATCCTAAGATGGACAATTCAATTCTTTTGAATCCGAGATTAAGCCATACATTGAACCTTAACAAATTCGCTTTGCAAACGGGAGTGTCATACTTTTATCAAAATCATTCGATTATTTCGGATTACTATATTCGAGATGGGCATCTTATTAGCACTTTTAGAGATGACTGTGTCTATCATCGTCCCAGTGCAGATATGTCTATAACCTATAAACCTTCTGGTACACTTAATATGAAGTTATCCGGTCAATGGGTTGGACATTTAGTTCGAGGAGGAGCTGAGCATCGTAATTTGTCTGCATTCTCTGGGACTGCTATGATAAACTACTATGTTGGGGATTTTTCTTTTGGTGCATCCATAGCGTCACCATCAAGAGATTTGATAGACAGCCAGATTAACAGAAAGATATTTTGGCGGTATCAACTATCGGCTATGTGGAATCATGGGAATTGGGCTATCGAAGCTAATGCAAACAATTTGTTCATGATGAATAATAAAATTGTAGATGAATTATCTGCATCATATTATTCCTTCAAGCAAATAGATCAAAGTCGTAGTTATAATCAGTATGCAAATTTGAAAATTGTTTATAGTTTTGACTATGGCAAGAAGACATCAAAGTCACCAGATTACAAACATCAAAATAGTGAAAGTGCAATCTTGAAATAAGAAAGCACATAGAAGAACCAAGTCACGACATATTACACAAGACAACAAGTTTTTGTGAAAAGTAATAACAGATTATCATTTTATGGCATTAACTTTCATAGCGGGAATATAACATTCATGAGAAAATTTCCAGTTATTCATCAATACGATTCTATGCAATGTGGCATAGCCTGTTTGCAAATGGTTTGTAAATATTTCGGCAGAGATTACTCATTGGAGTCTCTGTCGAAACTTTGTTTTGCAACAACAGAAGGAGTTTCCATGCTTGGCATTAATGAAGCAGCTAACACTATTGGATTGCAAACCACATGTGCAAGAACTACAATTGGAATATTATGTGAAGCTCCCCTACCTTGTATTATTCATTGGAACCAAAATCACTTTGTGGTTTTATATAAGGTAAAGAAAGGGGTGAAATTCTATGTTGCTGACCCTGGTAAAGGACTCGTAACTTACAATCTTGATGAATTCAGGGAATATTGGATAAGTACCAGATCCAATGAAGAAGATAAGGGCATTGCTATGTTCTTGGAAACTACCCCTGCTTTCTTCACTTATAAGATTCAGGGTGAAGAGAACGTCAAAGAGGAAAGATCTTTCCGCTTTCTATTTGGATATGTGAAGAAATACCGCAAGTATTTCGTACAAATCATCTTGGGTCTGATAGTCGGGAGCCTCCTGCAGCTTGTTCTGCCATTTCTTACCCAATCTATTGTAGATGTCGGTATCAAGAATCAAGACATCGGATTCGTCTGGCTTATCCTATTGGGACAGTTGATGCTTACTATCAGTCGCACTGCTATAGACTTTATCCGCAGATGGCTATTGCTGCATATATCCCTACGTATCAACATCTCTTTGGTAAGCGATTTCTTCATCAAACTTTTGAAATTGCCGATGTCTTTCTTTGACACAAAACTCATGGGCGACTTAATGCAAAGAATGAATGACCATAGCCGTGTGAACCACTTCCTCACGCAGCAGACCCTCAACATTACCTTTGCCATGCTAACTTTCGTAGTTTTCTCGGTGGTGCTGTTTTTTTACAACAAATTGGTGTTTGCTATCTTCTTGTTGGGAAGCATTCTGTATAGTGGATGGATGACCTTGTTCCTAAAACGAAGGAAAGTACTTGACTATGAATTGTTCGAACAACAAGCCATCAATAATAACAAGACCTATGAGTTTATCACTTCCATGCAGGAAATCAAGTTGCAGGATTGCGAGCAGCGCAGAAGATGGGAATGGGAGAACATGCAAGCAGACCTATTCGGGGTGCAGATGAAATCGCTCAAACTCCAACAGACACAGGAGGCAGGAAGCATCTTCATCAATGAGGTGAAGAATATCATCGTCACGGTAGTGGCTGCAACCGCAGTGATTCATGGGCAAATGACACTCGGTATGATGCTCGCTGTGCAATACATCATCGGTCAACTTAACTCGCCAGTAGAGCAACTAATGAATTTCTTCTATTCACTGCAAGATGTGAAGATTAGCTTGGAACGAATCAACGAGATTCACCAGATGGATGATGAGAATGGAAAGGAAGGCTTGCTAACTTATATTGAAGATAAGAATGAGGGCATTGACATCAAGAACATCATGTTCAAGTACGACCCACATGCTTTGCGCAAAACCATAGACGATGTGAGCATTCACATTCCGCAAGGTAAGGTAACGGCACTCGTTGGTGCATCTGGCAGCGGAAAGACCACCCTCATTCGTTTGATGCTTGGCTATTACCCTGTATTAGAGGGACAAATCAATATCGGCAATACTGATATTAACACGCTTAACAAAAAGTGGTGGCGCAGGCAATGTGGTGTTGTTATGCAGGATGGTGTCATCTTTTCGGAAAGCATAGCACGAAACATTGCCGTTGATAATGGCGACATAGATAAGGAGCGATTGGTGAAAGCTGCCGAGATAGCTTGCATCAAGGACTACGTAATGGCGTTACCTCTGAAGTTTAACACCAAGATTGGGCGTGATGGCGTAGGATTGAGCCAAGGGCAGAAGCAGCGCATTCTTATAGCAAGAGCTGTCTATAAGAATCCTGACTACATCTTCCTTGACGAGGCGACCAACTCGCTCGATGCCAACAACGAGAGAAGTATTGTGGAGAACTTGGACAAATTCTATAAAGGGAAAACTGTAGTGATTGTTGCGCATCGCTTAAGCACGGTGAAGAATGCCGACCAGATCGTGGTCATCGACCATGGAAAGGTGGTTGAGATAGGCAACCATGAGTCTTTGACCGCCAAACGAGGGGCATACTATAATCTTGTGAAGAATCAGTTGGAATTGGGAAACTAAAATGTTTTTGACATGGAACAGAAAAAAAAAGAATCAGATAATATCGAGTTGAGAAGTGAGAAGGTGAGGAACGTGATAGGCAAAGTTCCTCCTCGCCTCGTCAGCTTGGGGACTATAATTATTACCATCATAGTCCTCGTCCTCGCAGTCGCTTTCTATAAGATACCTTATCCTATATCCATAGAGGCTAATGGTGAGGTTCTCAATCAAAGAACAGTGCAAGTGTTTGTACCATATAAGTATTTGCATCTTTTCGATGAGCCAAGGACAGCTCATGTTTCTTTCGAGGGCAACGACAATGCATCTTATAACTGCAATATCATAAGCCATAATGCCAAACTCATATATAGAGAAGGTGGCAATTATTTTATGGCTATAGGTGTAGTAATAGCTTATGGTAAAACGATACCTGTACAAAGGTATCAAAAGGCAAACATTAGAATCGTCATAAGCGACAAGACATTGTGGCAGTATGTGTTTGGATAAGCTATGTTCAAACACTTGTTGCTATCTCCAGAAAGGTTCATATTCTACCTTTGCGAAACTATATGCGGACATGATATTATTTGAGAGAACAAAATTTTCATGTTCGTATGGAGAAGCCCGTTCGATATTATCAATATAACACGATATAACTCAAAACAGTATTGTCATACACATAATACGCTGCAATTAGGATTTTCTGCCAAGATGAAAGTTTGGAAACACCTTAATGTTAAGCCCTATTTTGACGTAAACATAAAACTTTGATTTGCCGTGTAAAACTTCTCACCATTAATGCTTTGTAAGCTATTAAATATCAGGGAATAAAAAAGTTTAACGTAAAACTTTTGCCCTTGGTAAAAAACTTTATTTGTATTAACTTTGCCAAAAAATTAATAACATTTAGCGGTTATAAAATGAGTATGAAAAAGGTAATTATATTAGTGGTGTTGCTATTAACAACAATGGCACATACCGCTTTCGCAGAGCAACGTGGAGTGTTCATGGAGTTTCATAGAAAGATAAACTCCGGAAAAAATATGCAAGTGAACCGTGCACCAATGCGTATGCCCATTGAGGTGGTTTATGATTCCGATACGCATAATATAAAGGTTACTGGTGAAAAGGGCATAGAAGCCGAGGTGTTTCTTTACAATGTAAACGGAACTCTTGAGAGTCATTCTTCAACCTTGAATGCGGAATTTAGTGTTTTGGAATCTGATAAATACACAATCCTAATACAAGGAGAAGAATGGTATGCTGAAGGAGAAATAGAAATGTAAATTCTCCTTGCAAGAAGAAAGATTTTAAAAGATAATAATTTTACAGACCAGACTGTTTAAAGGTGCGGAATCCGAAAAGCGGAATGAGTAGGAACTAACTTTAAAAGCAAAGTATTATGATTAGAAAATTGTAACTTGTACGCATGACATGCGAGGAAGTATTGGTTAGTCATTCTGCTACATCATCAAACGACGATGCAGAAATCATAGATTGAAAAAAATAGCAAAACATTAGCAGTATGAAAAAGAAAATTACAATTGTATTTGCCATTATGGCATTGGTATTTTCCACATCATGTTCTGATGATATGGAAACAAATGGTCAACAAGTGAGGACAAACAAAGTTTCTGTCGAAAAGATGCCTTCTTGTGCAAAAACAAGATCTGCAACTTCAGCTCAAGACGAGTGTAAAAATTTGTATGCGATTAGGTACAAGGATATGTTCTTTGATAATGTCCCGCTAAAGGCAGAGGATGTACACGTATTAAAATCAGCAAGATCTGTGAGCGCTCCAATTCCTGTTTCAGTGAAAGGCTATTCAGAGTGGACTGTTCGAACAACGGGAAATAAAGGTGGAGATTGGTATAAGTTAGCTATTTCTGATAAAAATGAAGCAGCAAAGGCTTGTGGAATAACTTCAGGCATTTATGTCGTAAGAGATATTTGGTTGTGGCAAACATATACATTACCAACACCAATGGTTGTTGTATTTAACAATAATGACTATGCAGATTATACCAAAATGGGATGGCATCCAGAAACCTTAAAAGGGCCTGGCTTTGTTTGGTCTCTAAGTGGAAATAAAGTTACACTGAAAACTGCAGCAACATTATTTAAATACACATTAGATGGTGCAGAAATATTAAAAACCTATCCTGTGAATGTGAAAAACTTAGAGTGGAATTTCTATTATATTACTGTTGGATGATAGTATTTCATTAAATAATAAGCCTCACAAAAGTAACAACACTCACCCCCCAGCATGCTGGGGGGGTGAGGAAACTTTTATAATGAGATAAGTTACTTACCTCATTTCATAATTGGGTAATAAATAGACTCTTGCAAAAATATCTGCCGAGTCACAAAATATACACGGATGAAGAAATATATATATATGTTGACTCTTATGTTTTTTATCTCCTGCGAACGAGACTTTGTCGCTTCGGGCGATGAATACACACCAGAAACAACGCATATAAGAGATTTGTATTTGGAAAAAATTTCAGGGGAATGGATTCATACCGAAATTTCTAATTTTTCTTATATAAAACAATATTATAATTTTAAGTCAGATGGAATTATGTTAGGGCATATTCTTTTTATGACAAGAGATTCTGTTGTTATTAATGGAGAAAAAGTGATTACAGATTGGAATAGACTTATAGACAATGACATTGCAGGTGAATGGTCTTTGTTGTATAAATCTTCATCAAAAAAAAATGTTTTGTATTTTAATGCAAGAGGTAAATTTGGGGATAGTAAGTATGTCGATTTTATAGGTGTAAATGATTCCGTTTTAGAAATACAGTCACCATTGATAATAAGTAAAATTATAAGGATGCACAGAATAAACGATCAATAAATAGGTCTCCAACATTGTAAAAACTGCGATGGTGATTTGAAGTTTCTTCAAGTTTCAGTTTTTAGGTTCTATTTATGTGTCACTATTCAAAAACAAGAGGCAGACGTATTAACTTTCATAACATCGTATGCCCTGCTAAGACTGCCAGAGGCAAGCGTTGCCTTTATGTAGCCTGGTTTTAAGCAAGAACTAACAATTGTAGCATGGACAAGTTTATGCGATATTATCAACTATCAATAAAATTATCATACACATGTTCTACACTGCGATTAGGATTTCTCCAAAGGTGAAAGTTGGGGATTTTCTAATCGCAACTTCTTTTGTCCGACATTAGTTGGTCTTGACCGACTTACAAAGCAATAATCCAACTGAAATATAACATGCCACATTGTTTCGTATAAAAGTCAGCCGTCGTCGAAGAAAGACAGTCCTCGTACCTCAGACTAACTTCCTCCGACTATGGCACGGCAAGAAAAATCCTTGGCGGTATGCCTTGAAATACTTCAAGACTATACTGCCAAGGACTTTTCTTTGTTTGCCGTGCTGACAACGGCTG
>OLFS01002025.1_pt1 | contig 13844 bp, 10 predicted proteins | sample 1605491 | NCBI WGS metagenome assembly OLFS01 (sample SAMEA3888921, study PRJEB22519) | human gut metagenome | biome: human gut; feature: human-associated habitat; material: faeces | place: Denmark | collected 2011 | reverse complement strand
ATTTTCAAAACTAAAATTTTATCTGCGGTGATTTCTTTGGTTCGTTTCTTTGTCACCAAAGAAATGAACATAAAAAACTATTTTTCTTTAAAAATGTTAATCATTAAACGAATTGATAAGAAGACGGCTACTAAATATCCTAATACACCTAAAATAGGGATTTCCATTATTTGAGGTGTCATATTAGTAGTGCAGATAATGCTAGAGCCTAAAAGTAGTGCAGAGCAAATGATACCGATGATTAATTTATTAATCATTTTATCTAAACGACGAAGAGGTTCTTCTGAGCCTGTTAAGTCTAAATTAACTTTAGTTTGTCCACTCATTGTCATTTTTAGGATATCAGATAATTGTTCTGGTATATGCATGGATTTTTGAAGCATTAAATAGCTATCTCGTTTGAATTTAGTAAATTCTTCTTTCCAACTGAAATTTCGTTTAAAATCAGCTCGCATATAAGAGGCAAAAATATCAATAAAATTAACATTAGGACAACAAATTTTGAGAACAGATTCAATCGTAACGACACCACGGGCAAACATACTTAGACCAGGATTAATAGAAAGTTTATGACGGCGAGCAACAGTTATGATATCATGTGCTAATTCGCTTAATTTTAATGTTTGGAAATTGGCATTACTATAACGGTTCATAAGATTATCAATATCTTCATAAAGTTGGATATGATTTAATTTTCCTTGAACAGTACCTAAAGTTAAAATAGCGTTTTTCATTTCATAAGTATCATGTTGAACAAGGGCGTAAACAGCTTTTTTTAAAGCATCACGTTCTTTGGAAGATAAGCGTCCCATCATACCTAAATCAAGCCAAATAATTTTACCGTTTTTTATCCAAATATTACCTGGGTGAGGATCAGCATGAAAATAGCCATCTTCAATGATTTGTTTTACGTAATTTTTGCCAAGATGAATACCTAATTCTTCAACATTATAACCTTGGGCTTTTAATTTGCTTATTTCATCAATGCGATGACCGTCAATATATTCCATTACAAGCACGCGAGCTGTAGTCAGTTCATGTTTTACAGTAGGACAATCAACGAAAATATCTTCACTATTGAGTCGTTTAAATTCGTCAATATGTTCAGCTTCCATCATGAAATCCATTTCTTGTTTTGTGATATTCCACATTTCATCAAGAATGGCGTTAAAATCTAAAATGCTAGATGAAGTTTTAAAGACTTGTAAGATAGATACAGCTCGTTTTAATAAAACTATATCTTTAGCCATTACTTCATAAATTCCAGGACGTTGTACTTTGATGACTATTTTTTCACCAGTTTTTAATGTAGCTTTATGTACTTGAGCTATAGAAGCAGAGCCAAGTGCATGGTCATCTATATCGAGAAAAACATCTTCTAATTTTTTATTATATTCTTTTTCAAGGCAGTTTTTGATGATGCTAAAATCTAAAGGCTTAGCTTGTGTTTGCAATTTAGTCAGTTCAATGGCATAATCGGCAGGTAAAAATCCTGGTTTTAAAGAGAGTATTTGACCTAATTTTACAAATGTAGGACCTAAATCTTCTAGGATTAAACGCAATTTTTCAGGTGTCATATCGCTTGTAAGTACATTATGCTTACGTAAAACAAGCACCATTTCTCGTAAACGATGAGAGGAACTGTATTTTGTTTGTTTAGGAAATTTTATCAAATTAACACCTTCTATCATAAATTTTTAATATAATGTATTTAAATAAAATAATTATGTTTATTATAGCAAATAAGTGAAAAATAGTATAACAGTTTATTTATCGCTTAGAATATGGATTTTTGGATGAGTTTAAAATTTTTAATAAAAAAGAGTTGAAATATTAATTTGAAAATCTTCAAGTATATATTTCAACTCTTTTTATTTATTCTTTTGTAATATTATCTAAAATTTGTAGAATTTCTTGTCCGTAATTATTTCCAGGAACTGCCCAACGACCATTTAAACCAGGCCATGTATCAATTGTTGATGTAGAATAAACGGCACGAACTAAGGAATAACGTGGGTCTACTACATCTTCACGAGGAGGTCTAACGGAAGCATAAGCCAACAAATGTTGGATATGAGCCCTAACACCAATACGAGCTGTTTCAAAATAAGCACCTTTTACAGTAGCACTTGTTGTACCTAGACCGCAATAATTATTTTGGTCAGGTGTTACTGTACCACCATATCTAAAAAATCCTGTTTCTTTTAAAGCTTGAGCAAAAGTTGCATCAGGACGAATTCCTTCTTTACCAGCTTCTTCATAATAATAATCAACTAATTCTTCAGCAGAAACTGTAATTTTAGGATTTGGGTTATTTTTGAGCAAGTAATTTACGCATTGTTCACGAGTTGCAATAGCTGAACCCATGATAGAAGAACTGCCATAATTTATTACTTTATCTTGTTCTTTTTTATCAGAGTCGCCTTTTAAAATAGCAGCGATTTTTTCTGATACAGAGTGATTAGATGTTTCTTTTTTATCAAAAGTATTATCATCATTATCAGTTTTTAAAGCAATAACAGCACTTGTTTCGCGTTGTTGATGTTGACTTAAGCCCTTTAAAGTATAATTATTTTGCATAGGAGTCATACTAGCTTGACTAGGAAAACCAATACTGATACAAGCTGCGACAATTAAAGAACTACCAAGAATTTTATATTTGCGAAAAAACATAGAAGATAAAGGACCTCCTTAAGTATCAAATTTTTAATTGCTTAAGACTACAAATTGGATAATAAACAAAAGCATAAATACATAAAGTAGAGGGTGAACTTGTTTAATTTTTCCAGAGAATATTTTTATTAAGCAATAAGAGATAATACCGATACCAACAGCATCAGTGATACTGTAAGATAATGGCATCATTAGAAAAATCAAGAAAGCAGGAAAAGCTTCTTGCATATCATCCCAATTTATACGAGATAAACTGCTCATCATATAAAAACCAACAATAATTAATGCTGGTGCAGTAACTGCTGGAACAGTGGATAAAACTTTAGCAATTGGAGCTGTAAAAAGCATTAAGAGGAATAATAAAGCAATGATGACGTTTACAAAACCAGTACGACCACCACTAGCTACACCAGAACCAGATTCAACATAGGCAGATGTTGGACTTGTACCAAAAATAGAACCAACAAGGCTAGCGATAGAATCTGCTAAAAGAGCGCTTTTTACATTAGGAAAAGTATCATTTTTCATCAATCCTGCTTGTTTGGCAATACCGAGCATAGTACCAGTAGTGTCAAATAAAGTAACAATGAAAAATGTAAAAATTATAGTATAAAGATTATGAGAAATAGCTCCCATGATATCCATTTGCATAAATGTATTACCGAGTTCAGGTGTACTGAAAATAGTATCAGGTAAACTGATATAACCAAAAAGGAAAGATAATATAGAGGTAATAATCATGCCTAAAAACAAGGCACCACGTACATTATTTACCACTAAAATAATGCTTATAAATAAACCGATAAGTGACATATAAGTTACAGGATCAGTAAAATTACCAAGAGTAACTAGGGTAGCTGGAGAAGCTACAATAATATGGGCACTTTGAAGACCGACAAAACTGATAAATAAACCGATACCAGCACTGATACCTTCTTTCATTGAAGCTGGTATAGCGTTGATAACAGCTTGACGAAATGATGTCAATGAAAGGATTAAAAAGATTAAAGCGGAAATAAATACAGCACCTAAAGCTTCTTGCCAAGGAATTCCCATGGAAATTACTACAACAAAACTAAAATAAGCATTCATTGCAAGCCCAGGAGCAATTGCTATAGGATAATTAGCAAAAATCCCCATGAATAAACAACCAACAATAGTTGCAATTATTGTGGCAAAAAATACACCATTAAAATCCATACCTGTCTGGCTTAGAACACTAGGATTTAAGATGATGATATATGCCATAGTTAAAAAAGTAGTAAAACCAGCAAGGGTTTCAGTAAAATAAGAAGTTTTTCGTTCTTCAAATTTAAAATATTCTTTTATTGACATGACAAAACCTTTCTGAGATTTATTTTGTATACTATCATATAATACCATAATTGTGAAAAAATTTTTAGTATAAATTTAATAATAATAGTTATTATCTTTAAATTGAATATTAAATATGATATCATTATATAGTTAGATAGTTATTTGTATATTGAAGAAAGGAGAAATATAGTGAAAAGATATCTTTTTATTTTAGTATTAAGCTTAATGACTGTTATTAGTTTTCCAATAAATAATTCTTTTGCGGCGACAGAACCGTTATCTGAAGAAATTTTTCAGTGGGTGCAGGCAACACCTCGTTCAAGTTATTATTTTAATAAAGATGCTATGACCTATGAAATTGGAGCAGATGGCATTGCCGACACGAATATTTTAATTGTGCCAACAGTAAGACTTTTTGATAATATGCAAATTCAAGATGTGATAATGAAAAGACAATGGAGAAATTTAAGCACATATAGATTTGATGAATTGTCTGGTGTAGCAGAATATTTGCGAATAAATATAAAAGATAAAACAGTAGAATATACAGAATGTGTATATTTAGACCAAGGATATAACTCTTTGTATGTTAATTATGAAAGACCAACTCAAAATATGAATACAATGAGTGTAAAAGATGTAGATTATAATTTTTATCAAGCTATATTAGATTATGAAAAAGAACATAGAAAAGAGCTTTTAACCAAAATTATTGATCAGGTGAAATCTGAAGATTTAAAAGCTGCAGGAATAACTTTAACTAAAGAGCAAAAAAAGAATATGAAAGAAAATAAAAAGCAGAGAAGATAATACGCTATTTGGCAGTGGAGAGGTGTAAATTTTGTATTCTAGGAGTTGGAAAAAACTAGTTTTAGGCATTTGTTTAGTCGTTTGTTTAGTAAATATTTTTAATGTAGAAAAAGTATTTGCTAAAGATGAGAAAAAAGTAATTTTGTATGTGCCTCAAGATGATAGACCGATATCTTCCGATCAAACAGCACAAGTAATCCGTTCTATGGGTTATACTGTAGAGATGCCACCAAAAGATTTATTAGGTGATAGAGATAAAGCTGGCAGACCAGAAGAAATTAATCGTTGGTTAGTGGAAAATGGTGGTAAAGATAAAGTAGCAGTAATATCTTCTGATGCTATGATTTATGGAAGTTTAGTAGCTTCAAGAAAACACCATATACCAAGAGATTTATTGTTAAGACGTGTAAAAAATATAGAGAAGTTGCATGATACGCACCCTAAAATGCCTATATATGTATTTTCTTCTATCATGAGAACGCCAAAAGATGGGGCTTCTTCAGGAACAGAAGAGCCAGAATACTATGTAAAATATGGGAAAGCTATAGCTAATTATACAAAAATTGATAATGCAGATACTTCAGGGTTAAATGAAAGTTATCAAGTAACGCTAAGAGAAGGTGTGCCAGAGGCAGCTTTGAAAGATTGGCTTTCTCGTCGCAGAACAAATTTAGAAGTCAATAAACAATTGATAAATTTAGTTAAAAACAATGATGTAGTGTATATGGCAACAGGAAAAGATGATAATGCTAAATTATCCCAGACTCATAGAGAAAGTAATGAGCTAAGAGAATATGCAAATAGTTTAGGATTAAAAAATAATCGTTTCCAAGTTTTGACTGGTTTAGATGAAGTTGGGCTTTTAGTTTTAACTAGAGCTGTTAATGAATTAGAAAATTATAAGCCATATGTTTATATAAAATATGCTTCTGGTTATGGCGGAGCAACTGTGCCAACATATTCAGATGAGCCTATAGATAATACACTTACAAGTCAAATAACGGCTATCGGTGGTATTAGAACATATGATTTGAAAAAAGCTGATTTAGTAATGTTTATAAATACTAATCGCAGTGGCTGGACATATGATGCTAATACTCCAGTAAATACGCTTCAACCAAGATATAATACAATGGATTTTGTTGAAGATATAGAAAGCTTTGTCAATGCAGGCTATCATGTGGCTGTAGGTGATATTGCTTTTGCTAATGGAGCAGACAATGCTTTGATGAAACAATTACAAGATAGAGATTTATTAGATAAATTATATGGATATGCTGGTTGGAATACAGCGACTAATAGCACTGGTTTTGCATTAGGCATGGGGATTGTAGGCAATCAGATAAGCCAAGATAAGCGCAATGAATTATTATTGACTAGATATCTAGATGATTGGGTATATCAAGCAAATGTTCGTCAAAGTGTGAACTCTTACTTAAATTTATTGCCAGGTAGTGGTGATTATTTAACTATAGGAGATACAAAAAGACCATATATTGAAGAATATGGTACAAAATTAATGCGTTCTTTTGTAAGTGATAATTTAAATTTATTTAATGAAGCAGTAAATGTTTCGATAACAATGCCATGGAATAGAATTTTTGAAGCTAATTTCGATGTTTCTGGTAATAAATTAAATGAAACAGTATTGAAAAAGCATTTAAAATATTAAATTAAAAAGCCTGCATATCAGCAGGCTTTTCTAGTATGATTGAAATTATGATATAATTTATTATGATTAAGATATTTATAATTAATGAGGTGATAAAGTGCAGTTTAAATATTTAAAACAACTATTATGTCTTTTTTTGATGATGATAGTAGTTTATGTACCGAATGTTGTTTTTGCTAGTTTAAATAAAACTATTATTTTTGTACCCCATGATAATAGACCGATTTCTTTTAAGCAGACAGCAGATAATATTCGTGATTTAGGATATGAAGTATTGACACCACCAGAAGAACTCCTAGGTAATAGAGAAAATCCTTATGCAAAACCAGAAGAGTTATCTAAATGGGTGATAGAAAATGCAAAAAAAGCTGATGCAGCAGTAATATCTTCAGACTCTATGGTTTATGGTAGTCTTGTTGCTTCAAGAAAGCATAATTTAAGTGAAGATGTTGTTTTAGCTAGAGTGCATAATTTTGAAAAGATACATCAAGCAAATCCAAATATGAAATTATATGTATTTGGCTCAATTATGAGAACACCTCAAACAAGTGAAGCGTCAGGTAGTGAAGATGCAAATTATTATGCTCAATATGGTACAGATATTGCACGTTATACTGCATTGACTGATAAATTAGAACAAGATAGATTAACACATAAAGAAAGAAAACAATTACAGCAATATGAACAAAAAATACCAAAAGCAGCTTTAGATGATTGGCTTTCTCGTAGACAAGGCAATTTTTTAGTAAGTAAAAATTTAATTGATTTAGCTAGAAATGATGTAATCACTTATTTAGCATTAGGTTGTGATGATAATGCGAAATATTCACAGACAAATAAAGAACGTCGCGCGCTTGATAATTATGGCAGTGATTTAGGTGAATTGAAATATCAATCAGTAGCTGGAATTGATGAAATTGGTTACGTTTTATTGACTAGAGCAGTGAATAATTTACAAGGTGATATTCCATTTGTGAGTGTTCATTATGCTAAAGGTACAGGAGAAAATACGATACCTGCATATTCTAATGAACCAATTAAAAATTCTATAGTGACTCATATCAAAATGGCTGGCGGTATGAAAGTCAATAGCGATAAAGGAGCAGATTTAGTATTCATGGTTAATACTAATTTTGACGGTACAACAGGTGCAGCTAATGATTTAAATAATGTATATATACCAAATGAAAATATCATAGATTTTGTCAATATGGTCGATGAAGCTGTACAGGCTAATAAAAAAGTAGGTATTGGCGATATCACATTTGGTAATGGCTCTGATAATGCTTTAATGTTTAGTTTATATGGTAAAAATTTATTGGATAAATTAAATGCTTATTCAGGTTGGAATACACCTACAAATAGTACAGGTTATGCTTTGGCTATGGGCATGGGAGCAAATTATACAGATAGAGTGGGCATTTTAAAAATGCTTGAAGTCCGCTATTTAGATGATTGGCTCTATCAGGCAAATATCAGACAAGCTGTAGCGAATAGATTGAATTCCATGCCTGGTGAAGGCGATTATGGTAATACAAAAACTAGAACTTTACCAGCAGAAAAATTAGCTACAGAAGCTTTACAGAAAATGATAGTTGATTATGGCTTAGAAAAATTTGAAGGTCAGTCTTATGTGGCTGATGCGCAAATAAGATTTCCATGGCAACGTATGTTTGAAGCAGATATAGTTTTTCCTGAAGAAAAAGTATCTGTAGAAGAAAAAATAGAAAAATAAATTATAGTTCACATAAAGCTCTATATTAAGTATAATAATTAATATTTAATATAGAGTTTTTATTTTATAGATGATATTTTGATTTAATTTATAAGTTTATTTTTATTAAGGAGAATTTTAAATGTTTACACGAATTATATCGTTTATCAGTTCAAGTAGAAGAGATATTTTAATCTTATTTACAGCTTTATTTAATAGAAATACACCTAAGATGATAAAGACAATGACAATTGTAGCGTTTTTATATCTTATAAGTCCTATTGATTTTTTACCAGATATGATACCAGGACTGGGATTATTAGATGATGCAGTAGTTGTGCCGGGAATTTTATATGCAATGCTTCAGATGTTACCTGCTTCTGTTAGAGCAAAATCAGAAGCACAGGCAGATTATTTAGGGCCGAAAATGCCTTGGCTTTTAGCTATTTGTGGAATTTTTCTCATAGCATGGACTATATTTGTTTTTGTGGCGATTTATAATTTTATTTTTAATTAATTCAAATAATTTAGGAGATGAAATTATGCGTTTATATATAGCTGAAAAACCAAGTATGGGAGCAGAGATTGCAAAATGTTTGACAGGCCCTGTGCAAAGAAAAGATGGATATTTAATAACTAAAGATGGAATTGTAACATGGGCTTTTGGTCATATTTTGCGTCAAGCTGAGCCAGAAGAATACAATGCTAAATATAAAAATTGGAAAGCTGAAGATTTACCTATTATACCAAAACAGTGGAAAATGATTATAGATGAGTCTTGCAAAAAGCAATTTGGTATTATTAAAAATCTTATTGATAAAGCTGATGAAATAGTTCATGCAGGCGACCCTGATAGAGAAGGGCAATTATTGATTGATGAAGTTTTAGATTATTTAAATTATCAAAAACCTGTAAAGCGAATTTTATTAAATGCTTTAGATGAAGGAAGTATAAAAAAAGCTAATAAAGATTTGCGAGATAATCGAGATTTTTTAAATTTAAAAAAATCTGCTTTAGCTAGAGCAAGAGCAGATTGGCTTATCGGTATGAATTTGTCTAGGGCATATACTTTGGCAGCAAGAAGAGCAGGAAAAAAAGGTGTATTTGCTGTAGGTAGAGTAAAAACGCCAACACTTGCTTTAGTTGTCCGCAGAGAACGCGAATTAAAAGATTTTAAGCCAGTGGATTATTTCACGATAAAAGCGATATTTGCTCATCAAAATGGTGAATTTAGTGCCACATGGAAGCCTAAAGATACACAGGCGGGACTAGATTTTGAAAATCGTTTGATTGATGAAAATATAGCTAAAGTTTTAATTGGTAAATTTGCTCAAAAAACAGAAGCAGGAAAAATAACAGCTTATCAAAAAGCACAGAAAAAAGAAGCACAAAGATTGCCATTTTCTTTATCTAGTTTGCAAGTTTTGGCAGGTAAAAAATATGGATATGACCCGCAATTAGTATTAGATACTGCACAAAAATTATATGAGAAAAAATTGACGACATATCCACGTTCCGATTGTGAATATTTACCACAAAGCCAGTTTAGTGATGCTAAAATTATTTTGCAGAATTTATATAATATCAATGAAAAGCAATTGACTAATTGGGCAAAAAAATGTGATTTAAAAACGAAAAGTAGAGCATGGAATGATAAAAAAATTACAGCTCATCATGCGATTATTCCAACAAAAGTAAAAGTCAATTTAATGAGTTTGACCATAGAAGAAAGAAATATTTACTTTTTAATAGCTCAAGCATATATAGCACAATTTTATCCAGTTCATATTTATGACCAGACTAAAATCAGCATAGAATATATGCAAGAATTGTTTGTAACAAGTGGTAGAGTCGTAAAACAGATGGGGTGGAAAGAATTATATGTGCAAAATAATAAAGAAAAATCTTTAAATGAAGATGATAAAAAAGAAGATAATGAGGAAAAAGAAGAACAAAATTCATTGCCACTTATGAAAAAAGGTGATGAAGTAGAATATGTAAAAGGCGAATATGATAAAAAATCTACAAAACCACCAACTCGCTTTACAAGTTCGACACTGCTTGCAGGTATGAAAGATATTCATAAATATGTAAAAGATGTAGAAGTTAAGAAAAAATTAAAAGATATTTATGGTATTGGCACAGAAGCTACAAGAGCGACTATTATCGAAGATTTAGTAAAGAGAAATTTTTTACAGCTTGAAGGTAAAAAGAAATATTTAGTACCAACACAGTCAGCGTATATTTTAATTGATGCTTTGCCAGATGAAATGACATATCCAGACTCTACAGCTGTTTGGGAAGACTATCTTCATTCTTTATCTGAAGGTCAGGGAACAATTGAAGAATTTTTAGCTAAACAGGCAGAATTTACGCAGAATTTATGTATGAAAGCAACAAAGACCGTTTTGGTACAAGAGCATGAATATAAATGCCCTAGATGTAATCAAGGTATTTTAGTAAAACGCAAAGGAAAAAATGGTGAGTTTTGGGGCTGTTCTAACTTTCCTAATTGTCGCATGACTTGTAATGATGTAGATGGCAAGCCAGATATAGAAAAAACGAAATTTAATTTCAATAATTATCGACAAATGAGTTATAATAATAGTGATAAAAATTATATAAAATCTGGGCAAAATGAGATATTTCAGCAAGATAATCAATTGATTTCAGCTTGGGATTTAATCGCTAGAGAAAATACAAAAAAGATGAATTTCGCTCCTAAAGAAAAATTTTCAGCAATGTCTATAGAGAAAAATAAAAATATTAAAGCTACATCAAAATATTTATGTACGCGTTGTAAAGAAGGCAATTTACGTAGAATTCGCGGTAAAAATGGTTGGTTTTGGGCATGTTCAAATTATCCTCATTGCACAGCTACTTATGATGATAATAATGGAATTCCTGTAATATAAAAAGCTCAAAATACGTTGAACTAGTATATGAATTTTTAAATCTATTTAAAGAATTTTTATTAACTATACTAAAATGTAAATTAAAAGTAAGTACAACGTAAAAATATTCAGATAAAGAAAAAGTTGAAAAATAACTTATGATTTTATATAATTATACTAGATTTAAATTTATACAATATAGGAGGTGAATTACCTGTTTCAATGTTAGTATAAATAGTTGATACAGGTAATTAATTATTGGAGCTAATTGAAGTTCTGTTGAAATTAATTTTAGTAGTATTTTTAGTGTTTATGAATGGTTTTTTCGTAGCGGCGGAATTTGCCCTTGTAAAAATTCGTTCCTCTCGTTTGGAAACTCTTTTACAAGAAGGTAATACACGAGCTAAATATGCCAAAAAGCTCACAGACCATTTAGATGCATCTTTATCAGTAACACAGTTAGGGATAACACTTGCATCCCTTGGTTTAGGTTGGGTTGGTGAGCCAGCTGTTGCAGCTTTATTAGTACCTGTTGTGCAGTTTTTTGGCTTTGGTGAAGATTTTGCTCATTCTATAGCACTTGTGGTAGGTTTCTCTCTTATTACAGCAATGCATATCATTTTAGGTGAATTAGCACCAAAATCTATGGCTATTCAAAAAGCAGAAACTGTAACGCTTAATATTTCAATACCAATGCTTATTTTCCACAAGATTATGTGGCCGGCTGTATGGATTTTAAACCATGTAGCTAACTGGGTAATAATTCGCCTCGGTTTTGAAGTGGCAAGTGAAGGTGAAGAAGCTCATAGTGAAGAAGAAATTCGCTTGTTGATGGAAGAAAGTCATAAACATGGATATATTGATAAAACAGAATTGACTTTTGTAGATAATGTATTTGATTTATCTAATCTTACAGTTAGAGAGATTATGATCCCTCGAACAGATATGATTTGTTTGTATTTAGAAGATTCTTTTGATGAAAATGTAAAAAAAGCGTTGACTGAACAGATGACAAGATATCCTGTTTGTATTGAAGATAAAGATAATATAGTAGGATTTTTGCATATAAAAGATTTATTAAATCCATTATATGCGCGCAAAAATATTGATATTAGGTCATTATTAAGAGAAGTTACTGTCGTACCAGAATCTATGCCAGTGCGTAATTTGTTAAAACTTATGCAAGGAAAACGTTTACAATTAGCTATTGTTGTAGATGAATATGGCGGTACAGCTGGTATGGTTACATTAGAAGACATTGTTGAGGAAATTGTTGGTGAAATTCAAGATGAATTTGATGAAGAAAGACCAACAGTAGAAAAACGTACAGAGAAATTATATTCCCTTGATGCGAAAATGTTACTTGATGATGTAAATGAAATGTTTGGCACTAATATTGAAGAAGAAAATATAGATACTATCGGTGGTTGGCTTTCTACACAGGTAGATACTCCTCCACGTGTAGGTCAAAAAGCTAACTTCGGCGATGATGAATTCTTTGTCGAAGAAGTAGATAGAGTTCGTATTACGCGCGTATTAGTAAAATTAAATCATACTGTAGATGGAAATACAGATATTTAAAAAGTTGCGAATATGTTTATATTTTAGTATAAGCATTTCTATATAGTTAATAATATGCATTATATTGTATATCAAAGAAGAAAAGGGGTAATTTGATATGTTAAAATCTATTGCAATCATGACTAGTGGTGGAGATAGCCCAGGAATGAATGCTGCAGCTCGTGCGGTAGTTCGTACAGCTCTTTATGAAGGAGTAAAAGTATTTGGTATCTACGATGGATACAAAGGTATGCTTGAAGATCGTATCGTAGAATTAAATTCTCAAAGCGTTAGTGATATTATCCAACGTGGTGGTACTTTCTTAGGTACAGCTCGTTGCCCAGAATTCAAACAAGAAGAAACTCGTAAAGAAGCTCTTAAAATTCTTCAAAGCCATGGCATTGAAGGTTTAGTTATTATCGGTGGTGATGGTAGCTTAACTGGTGGTTCTTTATTAAGCGATTTAGGTATGCCAATCGTTGGTCTTCCTGGTACTATCGATAATGATGTTTGGGGCTCTGATTATACTATCGGTGCTGATACTGCATTAAACACTATCTTAGATGCAATCAATAAACTTCGTGATACAGCATCTGCTCATCGTCGTATCATCGTTCTTGAAGTTATGGGTCGTAAATGTGGCTGGCTTGCTATGATGGCAGGTATCGCTGGTGGTGCAGAATATGTTCTCGTTCCAGAAGTTAAATATGACCTTAACAAAATTTGTGATGAACTCAAAACATCTTATGACAATGGTCGCCGTTATAGCATCGTTGTTGTTGCTGAGGGTGTAGGCAGTGCTGTAGATATCGGTAAAGAAATCGGTGAAAAAACTGGTATCGATACTCGTGTAACTGTATTAGGTCACGTTCAACGTGGTGGTTCTCCAACAGCTGAAGACCGTGTAAAAGCTAGTATGTTAGGTGAAAAAGCTGCTTTAGCACTTCTCAATGGTCAGTCTAATATCGTATTTGGTATCAACGAAGGTAAAGTTGTAGCTATTGACCTTCATGATTCTGTAAATAACAATAAAACATTAGATCCAGAATTAGTACGCTTAGCACGTGTATTATCTAAATAATAATTTAGGCTAAAAATAAAAGCATTAAAGTTTGGATTAATTCTGAACTGCACCCCAAAAGTTGGACGCAAAACAACTTTTGGAGGTGCAGTTTTTTTATGACTAAATACTCAAATGAATTTA
>OLFS01002020.1_pt1 | contig 13917 bp, 10 predicted proteins | sample 1605491 | NCBI WGS metagenome assembly OLFS01 (sample SAMEA3888921, study PRJEB22519) | human gut metagenome | biome: human gut; feature: human-associated habitat; material: faeces | place: Denmark | collected 2011 | reverse complement strand
ACCCGTACGTCAGTTTAGCAAACTGGTGGTTTCAGCCACTCACCCAAACTTCCTTAGTAACCAACATTTGTTCTCAAATGCGGTGCAAATGTATGGCAAACTTTTGGACTATGCAAATCTTTCCCGCATATTTTTTTCAGTATTTTTGCAGGAAAAGAGATAACACGCTAACACTCAAAACACAATACGCTGTTTAATTTTTCTTCAAAAAGTATTTTCTCAGACACCTTTTAGAGTATCCCCGTTCAGCTTCCCTATCTTTACCGGTACACACCCTGTTTACTTCCCATAAAGAAAACCGGACTTTCCTCCCCAAGCATTATCTTATAAAACTCTTGCTTGCCCATTTCATGCTGTACCAACGGCGCACAAAAATAGCCCCGCGGATATTTTCGTCCAGCAAAAACGCTACCCACATGCCGCAAATGCCCCAACCCAACGGAATGCCGAACAGATAGCCAAGCCCTACGGCTACACTCCACATCACCACCAGCCCTACATAGAACGGATAATTCACATCGCCTGCCGCACGCAGCGCATTCGTCGCGAAGATATTGACAGGACGCCCTATCTCCAGCACAATATCGATAACCAGAATGGTAACCCCCATCTTTATAATCTCGGCATTGGACGTCAGCCAGCCGAAAATAACATGCCCGAAAAGAGCAAGAATACAAGACAGAATCACGGTTATCATCACCGACTTCTTCATTACATATTTCCCCATCAGGAAAGCCGCCCGCGGTTTCTTCTCCCCTATCAGATGCCCGATGCATATCGCCCCGCCCTGTGCCATGGAAATGCTGAACAGATAAGCAAACATGATGATATTGACACAATAAGTACGCGTGGCAAGCGCTTCCACTCCCAGCATGTTAATGAAATAAGTAATCACCACCTGCGACGAACTGTAAGAAAGCTGCTCGCCGGCAGAAGGCAGCCCCACCTTCATCAGGTTCTTCAACTCCACCCAAGGGAACGGACGGAAGTAAGCCGGCGGGAAACGGTGGATATGCTTGCGAAACAAGATTACAAACAGGATCACCATGGACACCCCTCTGCTGAAAGCCGTAGAGATGGCCGCCCCCTCCACTCCCAATTCCGGAAAGCCGAAACGTCCGAAAATCAAGGAATAGTTGCCTATTATATTCAGCACATTCACCACCACCGTCACCAGCATCGGATACACCGCCTTGTTGGCGCTGCGCAACGAAGCGGAAAGAGTTAGCGACAATGCCTGAAAAAAGGCGAACGCCCCTACAATACGCATATAATCCATACCGTCCTGCATCAGTTCGGGCCCCAGCCCCATCAGCCGCAGGATAGGCTCCGCACACCCGAACAGCAGCATGCTGATGCCTACACCCACCGCGAAGTTCACCAGAAGAGATACTCCCACCACCTGCACCACCTGTTTATGCAGCCGTGCGCCGATATACTGCGAACACAGCACGGAAGTACCGAGATTAATCACCTCAAACACCAGAAAAGTCAGCATGATAATCTGATTGACCACCCCTACGGCAGCCACACTGTTGTCCGAATGGCGGCTCAGCATAACGGTATCCACCGCGCCAAGCATCATAATTAATAATGTCTCTATGAAAATGGGGGCCGCCAGCCTGGCAAGCCGTTTCTTCAGATTCTCCTGCTGTATCATTGTTGTAGAAGCGCTATGATAAAAATCGCGCAAAGATACGGAAAGGAAAGGGAGAACAACTTGACACATATCAAATATTTTTTGCTACCTTTGCCACGCTAAATGACACCCAAACCTGCATAACCGTTATGGACACATTACTCAAAGAAACAGTGAACGCCACCGTCAACTCCCGCTATCCCGGCATGGCGCCCGAAGGCAGACGGCAATTGGAAGAAATCCTGGTCCGCAGAGAAGTGGAAAAAGGCGAACTTCTACTGAAAGAGGGACAGGTAAGCCATAATATCGTACTCGTTGGCAAAGGTATGTTGCGCCAGTTCTATTACAAAAACGGAAAAGACGTCACCGAACATTTCTCTTATGAAGGATGCATCGTCATCTGCATTGAAAGCACGCTGAAGAAAGAGCCCACCCACCTCATGATTGAAGCGCTCGAAGACAGCGTGGTCTACCTGCTTCCCTATGACAAGCTGATGCTTCTTACCGAAATATCGTGGGAAATCAATATGTTCTATCGCAAGATACTCGAATATTCCCTTATTGTTTCACAAATCAAAGCCGATTCCTGGCGGTTCGAGACAGCACGCGAACGCTACAGCCAGCTGATGGAGCAGCAGCCGGAAGTCATCAAGCGCGCCCCTCTGTCGCACATCGCCTCCTATCTGCTGATGACTCCCGAAACCTTAAGCCGGGTACGTTCGGGCATACTCTGATTTTTACAGGAATGCCCGGACCGGTCATAATCTGAATCCATATAGAAATTTACCCTTTCTATATACGGAGTCCTTTTAAATTTTCTTCAAGAAGAACTTCCCAAAGAAGCTGAACAAAATTTAAGCAGGCTCTTAAACCTGTCTTATCTCAAATCTTTTTTTGAGATAGCTTGTTATCAAGCTCATTATCCAACTTAAAATTCAGATTATGACTACCATATACACTTTTGCGCAAAGCGCAATCGAAGAAGCCAGAAGCGCCGGCCGCTACGGCACAGCCAACCTGTACTCCGGCGCCATCAACAGCTTCCGGAATTTTACCGGCGACATCCCCCTTACCTTCAAGGAGGTAACGGCAGGAATGATTAAGAAATACGAAGAAAGCCTGTTGCAAAAAGGCCGGCGCCACAATACCATATCCACCTATATGCGCATGCTGCGTTCCATATTCAACCAGGCATACCAGCAAGGCGTTCCCGATACGATACCTGCCGACGAACTGTTCCGCTTCGTATTCACCGGCTACGAGCCTACCGCCAAGCGGGCCATCTCCCCCGCCCTTATACGCCGCCTCTCGCAACTGAACCTGGAGCAATCCCCCAACCTGCGTTTCAGCCGCGATTTATTCCTGCTCAGCTTTTACCTGAGAGGCATTCCGTTTGTCGACCTGGCTCATCTCCGCAAGTCGGACATGAAGCACAATACCATTTACTACTACCGCCGCAAGACCCGCCAGCAGCTATCGGTCTACCTCGAACCGTACGCCGCCGAAATTCTGCGGCGCTACACCGACCAGCATTCCCCCTCCCCCTACCTTCTGCCCATACTCTCATCGGTCGGTCCGGAAGGCTACCGGCAGTACAAAAGCGCCCTGCGTCTTTACAACCAGCACCTGCACCGGCTATCCAAGATGTTGCGCCTCAATGTGCCGCTCACATCCTACGTGGCACGCCACAGTTGGGCCACCACCGCCAAAGAAGAAGGAGTAGCCATTGCCATGATAAGCGAAGGCCTGGGACACAGTTCCGAAAAGGTGACACACGTATACCTCGCATCTTTTAACAATAATGCAATGAGTAAAGCCAACCGGAAGGTTATTTCCACGATTCATTCCAAAAAGAAAAAGGGAAAGATAAAAAAATAAAATGTAAAGGTATATTATCGGAATATAAATTTGTTTCAAAAAAATTTCATTCTCTTACTTACAAGGTAAGAGATTTATTATTTACGCTGGCAAAGGTATGAAAAAATATCACCAACACAAACAAAAAATATTTATTTTTTATCTTCAAATATCTGCTATAACGACTCATAAAAAGGTATAAAACATATTTATTTGTTTTTAAATGTTTACATTTTTAATTATTTCATCTCATTTGTTTTAACAATTTTCATCCCGTTTCATTTTCTGTCTCCCACGGTTCGGAAGGGTAAGAGCCACAATATGAAAAACGCTTCCATATGTTATTATAAAACGTTTTTTCTTTCTGCTTTTTCATTCTCTTACCTTGTAAGTAAGAGAACCGTGCTTTCCATTACCTTGTAAGTAAGAGAACCGATAAACAAATAAAGCAAAAAGTCAATCATTTTTCAAGATAAAACCAAATGATTGGCAAGACATTACGAAAAGCATGAAACAAGTTTTGCGTTTCAATAAAGTAATCAAGAGTATCATCATTGCAGGTGATTTATGCATCCTCAATGCGGTTTTTATCACCGTATATTATATGATGAATATCACTACTCTCGGTATAACGTTTGCCAATTCACTGCCGCAATTATCGGTTTTGTTGAATTTGGTTTATCTTCTCTGCAACTATTCCAAGGGAATTGTCCTGCACCGCCGTCTCGTGCGTCCCGATCACATCATCATGCGTGCCGTCCGCAACACATTTTTTCATGCGGTCGTATTCATCAGCCTGATAAGCCTGGCGGACTTCGGGAATCTCTCAGCCCGGTTCTTTGTCCTGTTCTATTCATTTTTCCTGATAATTCTTATAGCCTACCGTTTATTATTCAGGCACCTACTGAAATCATACAGACGTCGGGGCGGTAACTCCCGCACGGTGGTTCTGGTAGGAAACGGAGAGAATATGATAGAGCTTCATCACGAACTGACCGATGACCCTACCTCCGGCTTCAATGTCATCGGCTATTTTGCAGATACTTACTCTACGCACTATCCGGATACATGCAGGTATCTGGGGCAACCGGCCGAAGTCGTTCCGTACCTCGAACACAATAATACAGAACACGTATATTGCGGCCTTACTTCCTCGCACAGCAAGGAAATCGTGCCCATCATCAATTACTGTGAAAACCATCTGATTCATTTTTACAGCGTGCCCAACGTACGCAACTACCTGAAACGGCGCATGCACCTTGAACTGATAGGAAACGTACCCGTACTGGACATTCGTCAGGAACCGTTGGCGCAACCCGAAAACCGGTTGGCAAAACGCTTGTTCGACATCGTGTTCTCACTATTGTTCCTATGCACAATCTTTCCTATCATCTTCATCATAATAGGACTTGCTATCAAGATAACCTCGCCCGGGCCTATCTTCTTCAAGCAGAAGCGCAGCGGCGAGGAAGGCAAGGAGTTCTGGTGCTACAAGTTCCGTTCCATGCGTGTCAACAAAGACAGCGACAAAGTGCAGGCCACCCAAAACGACCCGCGCAAAACCCGTCTGGGCAATTTCATCCGTAAGACAAGCATCGACGAACTGCCGCAGTTCATCAACGTTCTGTTAGGCGACATGTCCGTAGTAGGTCCCCGCCCGCACATGCTGAAACATACCGAAGAATACTCCAAGCTGATTGATAAATATATGGTACGCCACCTTGTAAAGCCCGGCATCACCGGCTGGGCGCAAATCAACGGTTTCCGCGGAGAGACCAAGGAGCTGTGGCAAATGGAAGGGCGTGTGGAACGGGACATCTGGTACTTGGAGCACTGGACGTTCATGCTCGACCTGTACATCATATATAAGACCGTGCGAAATGCGATAAGAGGAGAAAAAGAAGCCTACTGAGGCAAGTTGAGAGTTAAAAATTAGAAACACATGAAAAAAGGAAGTCTCATATTTTTATTATTACCTCTGCTGTTGGCAGGATGCCAAAGCTACAAGAAAGTGCCCTATCTGCAGGACGGCTTGCAACAGATTGCCATGACCGATACAAGCGCACACAGCACGCCCCTGTACGATGCCCGCATCATGCCGAAAGACCTGCTGACAATCGTAGTGAGCTGTCCGGAAGAACCGGCATTGGCGGAGCCGTTCAATCTGACCATAGCGACTCCCGTCAGCAACACCGGTAGCAAATCCCTCACTTCTCAGCCCGCATTGCAACAGTACCTCGTCGACAATGACGGAAATGTGGAATTTCCCGTATTGGGTACTATCCACTTAGGCGGACTCACCAAGGGGGAAGCCGAACAATACATCAAGGACAAGCTCAAATCGCAATTCCGTGAAACGCCCATTGTCACCGTACGCATGATAAACTATAAAATTTCGGTTATCGGTGAGGTAGGCCAACCGGGTACCTTTACCATTACCAACGAAAAGGTCAACATCTTCGAAGCCCTTGCCATGGCAGGTGATATGACTATCTACGGCATTCGCGACAATGTAAAGCTGATTCGTGAGGACAGCACCGGCAAGCGGGAGATTATAACACTCAACCTGAATGACCCGAACATACTGCAATCGCCTCATTATTACCTGCAACAAAACGACATCCTGTATGTCACCCCTAATAAGACCAAAGCAAAAACATCCAATATCAGCAGCAGCACTACCATCTGGTTCTCGGTTGTCGGCTCATTGGTATCGTTGGCGAGCCTTATTATTGCGATTACAAAATAAGGAGAACTGAAAAACAAACCGAAAATAAAAAATTACAGACGTGAAAGAAGAAACATACGACGACCTGTTCGAAGAAAAAGAAGGGAACACCAACTGGCAGGCTATGCTGTTCAAATATGTTATCCGCTGGCCGTGGTTCATAGCCTCAGTCGTCCTCTGCATGGTATGCGCATGGCTCTATCTGAAGACCATCACTCCGGTGTACAACATCAGTGCATCCATCATCATCAAGGATGACAAAAAAGGAGGGAACTCCGGTAGCGACCTCAGCGCTTTCGAGAACTTCGGTATCATATCATCCGCCAAAAACATCGACAACGAAATCGAAATTCTCCGCAGCAAGTCGCTCATCAAGGATGTAGTCAGCGAACTGGGACTGTACATCAGCTATTCCGGCGAAGGCAGATTCCAGCAACCCGATTTATACGGTTCATCTCCGGTACTCGTACATTTCCTGCCCGAAGATGCCGAACGGCTTAAGGCTCCCATCCTGTTGAATATCAACTACCATTCCGGCAACCGGATAGATGTAACGGCAACCGTCAACGGAAATACCGTCAACAAACGTTTCACGGAGTTGCCCGCCGTCCTGTCCGGCGAAGCGGGTACGCTTACTTTCATATCCAATCCCGCCGCCCCCATTACAGGTAGCGGCAGTGTAGATGTAAGCATTGTCAATCCGCTGTCCGTAGCCAAAGGGTATCGGGGTGCCTTATCCATCGAACCGACCAGCAAGACCACTTCCGTTGTTACCGTATCAATAAAGAATACCAATAAAAAACGCGGTGAAGATTTTATAAACAAACTTGTTGAAATTTACAATAAGAACGCCAACAACGACAAAAACGAAGTAGCGCAGAACACCGCCCGCTTCATCGACGAGCGCATCTCCGTCATCAATCACGAGCTGGGCACTACGGAGCAGGAGCTGGAAAGCTTCAAACGCGAGGCGGGGCTTACCGACCTCAGCAGTGACGCCCAGCTCGCCGTCAGCGAACAGTCCGCCTACGAAAAGCTTTGCGTAGAGAACGGTACCCAGCTCAATCTGGTCCAATACCTCTCCGAGTATATTCAAAAACCGGAGAATACAACCGCCACTCTTCCTGCCAACGTAGGACTGAACGATGAAACGTTATCCGGTCTCATAGCCCAATACAATGCCCTGATTCTGGAACGTAACCGCCTGCTGCGCACCTCATCGGAAAGCAACCCGGTGGTACGTCGTCTCGACAGCAACATACAGGACATGCGTGCCGGCATCGTCACAACCATTGCCAGCGTGCGCAAGGGGCTGCTTATCACCAAAGCCGACCTCGACCGCCAGGCAGGCAAATACGCCGGACGCATCAGCAACGCTCCCGCCCAGGAACGCCGCTTTGTCAGCATCCAGCGCCAGCAGGAAATCAAGGCAGGACTCTATCTCATGCTGCTGCAGAAACGCGAGGAAAACAATATCGCACTTGCCGCCACCGCCAACAACGCCAAAATCATAGACGATGCACTGGCGGATGATTTCCCCGTATCTCCCCAAAGCAAAAAAATCTATATGATAGCGTTTGTTCTCGGTTTCGGCATTCCGGTCGGAGTTATCTACATACTGAACCTGCTCAGCTTCCGTATCGAAGGACGTGCCGATGTAGAGAAACTCACCAATGTACCCATCATCGGCGACGTACCTATGACAGAGCCCGAAGCCGGACACACCCACACCATTGCCGTACGCGAAAACGACAATGATATCATGGCGGAGACATTCCGCAGCCTGCGTACCAACCTGTTGTTCATACTGGGCGATCCGGACAGGAAAGTAATCCTCGTCACCTCTACCATGAGCGGCGAAGGCAAAACATTCATAGCTTCCAACCTGGCTGTCAGCCTGGCGCTACTCGGCAAGAAAGTCATTATCCTTGGATTGGATATCCGCAAACCGGGGCTGAACAAAGTGTTCCACATCTCCAACAAGGAGCGCGGTATCACCCAATACTTATCCGCTCCCCACAGTACCGACCTGCGCTCCATGATACAGCCTTCATCCGTATCAACCAACCTCAGCATACTGCCCGGCGGAGCCATCCCGCCCAACCCTACGGAGTTGCTGGCTCGCCAATCTCTGGAAGACGCCATCGAAATACTGAAAAAGGATTACGATTACATCGTACTCGATACAGCGCCCATCGGCATGGTCACCGACACGCAGCTCATTGCCCGTGTGGCAGATGCCAGCATCTACGTCTGCCGTGCCGACTATACGCATAAGAACGATTACCAACAGCTTATCAACGAGCTATACAACAATAAACGTTTGCCCAATCTATGTACCGTCATCAACGGCCTGGACATGACCAAGAGAAAATACGGCTATTACTACGGTTACGGCAAGTATGGCAGGTACTACGGCTACGGTAAGAAATACGGATATGGCTACGGGTATGGCTACGGTGATACCGCCAATCCCAAATAAGATATTTACCCCATAAGTCCGGGGGCTTCTACATGCAATGCTGTCCTTGTTTCCGGGCTTATTTTTTGTTTGTTTGCTTGTATGCTGTGGCAGCAGAGCGCTGCTGCCCGGCATACTTTTTAAACCGACCGAACGTAAAAAACAATGCAGCATACGAATCACATAGAAACAAAAACCAATACAGCACCCCGCCAATGGCTTGTGGCCTATGTACAGTCGTGCCTTGAGAAAAAGACTGCGCAACGGCTTGCCGCTATGGGCATCGAGTGCTACCTGCCCGTCCAGAGCGAGATCCGCCAGTGGAGCGACCGCCGCAAACGGGTAGACCGTCTTGTGATTCCCATGATGATATTTGTACATGTCACTCCGCAAGAACGGCCGCTCCCCCTGAGCCTGCAGGCGGTCAGCCGCTATATGGTACTGCGCGGCGAAAGCACTCCCGCCGTCATCCCCGACGAACAGATGGACCGGTTCCGCTTCATGCTCGACTACAGCCCCGAAGCGGTGGAAATGTGCAGCGTCCCGCTGGCTCCCGGCGATGCCGTGAAAGTAATAAAAGGGCCGCTTGCCGGACTCGAAGGAGAGCTTATCACTGTGAACGGGAAAAGTAAAGTTGCTGTGCGGCTGGATATGTTGGGGTGTGCGCATGTGGATGTGCCTATAGGATTTGTTGAGAAAAGGGGGGAGGGAATGGAAGGACAAAAGAACAAAAAGACAAAAGAGATACAGAAGACAAAAGAAATACAAAAGACGAAAGAGACACAGAAGACAAAAGAAATACAAAAGACGAAAGAGACACTGAAGACAAAAGAAATACAAAAGACGAAAGAGACACTGAAGACGAAAGAGATACAGAAGAGGAGGCAACAAGAAGAAAAGGCTGTACGATGATTTTACTAATCACCCTACAGCCTTTTCAGCATCCCGCTATCAGAATTCCTTCCCTACATCAAAGCAGGGACATTGTTTGGTCCACTCCATGGGTTCCACTTCCCCGTTTCCGTTCAGGTCGGGACTGAGGTCCCTGTGCCCCACTACACACGTACCGGGATAATCCTGTAATAACGCTCTCACCAGCACCCTCAGCGAATGTCGCTGCCACTCTGTCCTCGTGTCTTTCGGATTTCCGTAACGGTCCAGCCCACCTTCATAACAGATGCCTATCGAGTGAGCATTGTAGCCCCGCACATGCGCCCCCACTTTGCTTACCGGACGGGTAGCCAGGATTCTTCCGTCACGCCGCACATAGAAATGATACCCCGTTCCGTCGAACCCTATAAGCCTGTGAGAAGCCTCCAGCGCCTGTTCGGTCAACGCATAGTTCTCGCGTGTGGAGCTACAATGGATTACTATCAGGTCAATCGCTCTCATCTCCTAACAGGTCATCGCATTTGCACCAAACACACCCAGCACAGCCGAAGCCACTGCAATTACCACTTTCAAAATCGTATCCCAAAAACCTTTACTTTTTCCCATACTTCTTTTTTTCAATTTAAAAATTTAAAATTCATCATTCAAAATACCTTATCCTTATCCCAACGGATTCTCTTCCTCACCGCCGGCATTTCCGCCGCCGTTGCCGCTACCGCCCGGCGTCTTGTTGTCGTCGGACACCAGTTCGAAATTAATGTTGTTGGGTGCGCCCTTCGTGGTGGCAACCGAGTCGTTCACCAGTCTGAGCGTAGTGGCGACCTTGAAATTAATCCGCACCTTGTCAATATTCTTCACCGTACAATCCTTGGGATTTTCCGTAGCCACACAGTGAAACGAAGTGCGGAAGATGCCGAAATCATCCAGGCGGACACAGTTGCCGTCGGTCAGCTTCTCGCGCATGTTTCTCACAATCGCCTTGCCCACGTGCAGCACATCCTCTGCCGACATACCTCCCAAAGCCTCTATTTCTTCCGAGATGCGTTTCAAATCATACATCTTCGCGTCGCGCGGTTTTCTTTTCAGGATATAAACCAACGGAGACGTCTTGTCACCAATCTTCTTGTAGCGCTGTGCGCGTACCACCAATGCTGTTGCCATAATTCTTAAGTTTTAATTGTTAATTATAAATCATTCATCGCTCAATCCGAAGGGGCCCTTTCTTCTGACCGGCGATACAAAGATAACACCTTCCCCACCCGCTTCCGCCCCTTTCCGCTCCTTCGCACATCATTGCACACCATAAAGCGTTTTTCTGCAACTTATGACACCTTACGACGCGATAAACTCTCCTTTTTTCTTTCGCAAACCACTAATTTTCACTAACTTTACATCATAAAAACAAGTAATAAAGAACATGGAAAAATCCTCTTTCATCCCCCGCAGCTACAGCAAAAGCGAGCTGGCAATCTTATACAGTCCCAACATCACGCCCAAGGCAGCCGTCCGCAAGCTCAACCGCTGGATAGCCTTCAAACCCGGACTCCTGGAACAGCTTGCCGCCACCGGCATGCTTCCCAATGCCAAGTGCTACACTCCGATTCAGGTGCACGTCATCGTAGAAGCATTGGGAGAACCATAGCCCCCGAAAAACCAGGCGTTTAAAAGCCGAATGCCCGGAGTTTGCATCTGAAACTCCGGGCATTCCAGCCTGAAACATGAGGCATTCCGGGAGCAAACACCCGGTCTTTCAGGAGCAAACTCACGGGGTTACCAGCCCCATCCACGGCAGCCTGTCCTTATCCAGAACCTTCCCCTGCATCTCGGTCATTATCTGTTCCTCCGACTCCCGTTCGTCATACCGCCCGCACGGCTGCCTCACAAACAGCACGCTTCCCGTCCGGCACAAATCCTGGTCGCGCACCTTCAGCATATCCAGCCGGGTATAGCACCTGTCCGGCTCCTCGATGCGGCTTATGGAAAAGATGAAATCGGCAAGGTTCGCCCAGTTGGCGCTGCCCGAAATGGTGTACATGTCTATCTCCTCCAGCTCGTTCTTCCCGTTCAGCTTTTTCAGGCTGCGGGGATGCGCCACGATAATCACCCAGACACCGTTGTTACGCCCCCACGCCTGCATCTGCGTCAGCATGCCCTTGATGGCCTGCGTCTCCGTGTTGTAGCGTCCGGTTTCCATTTCCATGAAGAGGTACGGGTCAATGATGAGATACTTCAGCGGCATGGTGCGTTTCACCAGCTCCGCGCGCTCTATGATGTTGGCGGGCGTGGGCGAAACCTCGTGCAGGTCCAGGTGCACCATGTGTCTGTCCATGAAAGAGACGATAGGCTGCAACTGTTCGCGGGTATATGCCGCCGTGTTCACCTTGCCCAGCATCAGGCGGATAAGATTTGCCATGTGCTTGTTCTTGTCGGGAACCTCAAAGGAGAGGTAGCACACGTTACGCCCCGTCTTGGCCATGAGGCGGCAGGTCAGGTCGTTCAGAAAATCCGTCTTGCCGCAGTTGGGCTTTCCGGTGACAATTATCAGTCCGCCCTGGTCGGTAGGATGAAACACCCGGTCGGTCAGCGGGCCGTGACCCACATCGTAGCCGTGGTCGTAATTGCCGTTCAGCACGTCCATAATCCCATCCGCACGTTCGCGCACGGTGATGATGTCCGACGTACGATGCGGGCATGCCGAGCCGATAATCTCGCGCACCACATCGGCGCCGTACGCCACAAGCACGTCGGATATGTCCTTGCAGCCGCCGGGCAGGACGGTGAACAGGCATCGCGTCCCGAAATAATCGGCAAGATGCTTCACAAGCGTCCTCCCGGGCAGGTCGCTGTCGCCGCAAATCACCAGCTCCTGCACCCGGTCCAGCCAGGGGCGGAAAGCCTCGAAACCTTTGGAAAGGTCGCTTGCCGCGCCGTTGGGCACGCTGATGACATACGGGTAGCCCGCCTCGCGCAACGTCAGCACATCCCTTTCCCCTTCGGTGACAATCAGACGCGGAATATTCTCTTCGGCAATCAGCAGCGGGTTGATGCAGTCGATGTTGTAAGGCGGGCAAGGCGTGGTGGGCGAATCCTGGCTCCAGCATTTGGTATAGCCGGAAGCGGTGGCATCGCACGAGCGGTACTTCACGTTGACGGGCTGCCCGTTGATGTAGTTCACATAGGCGATGCACTGGTACATCATCCCCGCAGCGTTCTTTTTATCCTTTCCGTCCTTGCTGTCCTTGCCTCCGAAACAGCGGTGCACCAGGCAACCGATACGCGCGTCGATGGCTGTTTTCAACGAGATTCCCATATCGGCAAGATAACGGCGGGCGGCAAGCTGTCCGGTATCGGTGGTCTCCGGGTCATCGGTCAGCGGCTTGATTTTGGCGATTACCTCAGGCGACAGCCGTTTGTAGTCTTCGGGAAGCATCGATACCTCAAATGCGGCGTTCCCTCCGCCTGCCGATACCATACCGCCCGGCTCTCCTTTCCCGACACTCCCCTTTGCCACCGGCGAAGCTCCCGCCGGACTTCCGGCATCCTGCCACCCCGTGCTTCTGCGCTCTGTCCAGAAGTCCTTCAGCTTCCCGTGAAAGTCGCATCCCGCATAAAAGCAGCAGTACAATCCCGTATCGCGCGAAATGGCAAGATGTTTTTTCCCGCACTTGGGACACTCTGCTATATAATTCTTCCCCGCTCTTCTACGCTCGGGAAAATCACTCAAATAATAAAACGGCTTCATCCTCCGAAATTTATAATTTATAACTCATAATTCAAAACTCACAACTCTCCCCATTCTCCGCTCAGCACGTTCCACTCCGCTTTCGCCCCCGGCCGGGGCGGCGCATCGTCCGGTATGTTCACCATCCCTTCCAGCGGGTCGTCGTAAAAGCGCAGGCCGCTTTCCTTATCCGTCCACTCAAACTCGCTGAGCGGATGGTTGTTGCGTTGTTCACCCCGCATGTCGGCAATGCACTGTACCCGTTTCCGCCTTCCGGCATCCGTGGCATCTTTCAGCATCCGCAGCCCGCCGGCGGATTTCAGCAGGTTGCTCAGCCAGCACAGCCGCCCGACATGGGTGGATTTCATAAAGCGTTCCTGACTTGCGAAGTAAGGTACCAGCAATTCATTCACCAGGTACACCACGTTGGCGCAGGCATCTTCGCGTGCCAGTCCCTCCTTCTGCTGGAAGCTGTCGATGAGCGGAGTTAAAATCCGCATCTTATCCACCCGATTTTTATTGATGAGGTGAAAGAAATTACGTGCGGCTTCCAGGCTTTTTTCCGCAGAAGAAATCCTTCCGGAGGATGTATTATTCTTATTATCCTGTATAGTATATAT
>OLFS01002013.1_pt1 | contig 13932 bp, 11 predicted proteins | sample 1605491 | NCBI WGS metagenome assembly OLFS01 (sample SAMEA3888921, study PRJEB22519) | human gut metagenome | biome: human gut; feature: human-associated habitat; material: faeces | place: Denmark | collected 2011 | reverse complement strand
TTTATATGTTATACCTGGGGATTTATTAAAAAGTGGTGCCTGTTATGGACATCTCAGGGGAAAGGGAAACACAAATGACAGAATCTTTGATAAGCAAAGTAAAAGAACTGATAAATAAGGGGAATGCGGAAGAAGCCTTATCATTACTGCAAAGTCAGGTTGAACAGGGGGATGGTTATGCCATGTATTGCCTTGGCCGTTGCTATGAAGAAGGCTGGGGCGTTGAACAAAATGGTGAAAAGGCCCTTCTGTGGTATGGCAAGGCGTGGGAAGCACCTGACACAGAAGAGATTAAAGGAAAAATAGCTAATGGGGCAGGCAACGTCTATTTCCACGGGATACTCCCGATAGAACTGGATTTTCAGGAAGCTGCCCGGTGGTACAGGAAATCCGCCGAAAAAGGATATGACTGGGGCTACAGTAACTGGGGGAGCTGCTTTGCCTGGGGTATTGGGGAAAGGAAAGATACGGAAAAGGCACTGGAGCTGTATAAGAAAGCGTATGAACAGCATGGGGAAGCCGCAGGGATTACGGCCAATGACATAGGCCATATCTATCAGGGAGAGACCGGGGAAAAACCGGACTATAGAAAGGCTGTGTCCTGGTTCAGAAAGTCGGCAAAAGCAGGATATTCCTGGGGCCTGTACAATCTGGCCTCTGCCAGTGAAACCGGACTGGGAGCGGAATTGGATCTGGAAAAGGCATTTTACACGTATCACGATGTGATTAATACTTTTCATGATGATGCGGCTGCCCAGGCGGCGAACCGCATGGGACTTATGCTCCGACGGAAGGGCGATCAGGATGAGGATGCATATGCCCTGTTCCGCTTGTCTGCAAAACTGGGCAGCTCCTGGGGAATGTATAATGCCGGGGCCCTTCTGAGGGATGGAATCAACGGAAAACCTGATATGAGACGCGCCGTCAGATGTTTTAGCCAGGCCTATCATCTGCATGGAGAAGCATCCGGTATTGCGGCAAACAGCCTCGGGTTGGTTTATAGCGATGAGACCTTTGAATGGTTTAGTATGGAAAAAGCATGCCGCTGGTTCAGAAAGGCGGCGGCCCTTGGCGACAGCTGGGGAGCCTATAATCTGGCAGATAACTATGCACTTGGCCGTGGTGTGAAACGTAACCCGAAAAAGGCTATTAAATACTATACGATGGCCTATGAACAGGAGGGAGAAGCATCTGGGGAAGCAGCCAACCGACTGGGCATGCTGTATGAAAATGGAATTCCGGGGTTACCTGCTGATCTCAGTAAAGCTTTTGAATGGTATCAGAAGTCAGTTGATTTGGGCTGCGGAGACGGGTTGTATGATCTGGGAGCCATGTATGATCAGGGCAAAGGCTGTACTATGAATAAGAGAAAGGCGATTACGCTCTATGAAAGGGCTTACTACATGATGGGTGACGTCTCTGGTTACGCAGCTTTTCGCCTGGGGGAAATCTACAAGGCAGGAATAGAAATCAGGCCTGATATGGAAAAATCCCTTCTCTGGTATGAACGGGCGGCGGAAAGCCATCTGGAAGAGGCCTTCTTTGCACTTGGGGACTGTTATGAGCATGGGGAGGGGACGGAACCATCTCCGGAACAGGCGATGAAATGGTATAAGAAGGCCTATGACTGTGGTGGAGAATATGCAGGGCGCGCTGCCTGCCGGATAGGCCTGATTCTGGAGGAATACGGAAAGCCTTCCCGTAAACAGGAAAAGGAAATTTTCCAGTGGATGCAGAAATCGGCAGACGAAGAATGTGACTGGGGCATGGTAAACCTGGCAGGTTATTATATTCGAGGGGATGGCGTTTCCGTGGATGGCAAGAAGGCGGCCGACCTTCTCACCCGGGCCTATCAGCAGGGGGGCGAAGCGGCAGGCGAAGCATCCAATACCCTTACCATCCTGTATGCCAAGGGGGCCAGAAAACTTAAACAGAGTCTGGAAAAGGCGATAGAATGGGCCAGAAAATCAGCCGAACTGGATGAGGAATTCGGATGTTTCACCCTGGGGAAATGTTATCTTAACGGGGTAGGGGTTCCCCTGGACAGGAAACAAGCTCTGGACTGGCTCATTAAAGCATGGAACAAAAAAGGACACTCCGAAGCTGAATGTGCGGAAGAAATCGGTATGATTTACCTGCAGGGAGCGGAAGACATTCCTTCGGATCTGCAAAAGGCTATTCAGTGGTTTACCCGTGGATCAGAGGCTGGCTCAACGGATTCCTGCCTGTTCCTGGGAACGTGTTACCAGCACGGAATGGGTGTTGAGCCAGATGGAGAAAAGGCGATTTCCTATTACACCCGCGCCTGCAAACCAGGGGCTCCATCAACCGAAATGGCGGTTATGAATATTGGAAGCATATATGAAGAGGGAATGGAAGGCGTGGAAAAAAATCCGGAAATAGCTATCCAGTGGTATAAAAAAGGAGCAGGAGAAGGCCTGGCCATGTGTGCTGTGCGTCTGGGGGACTCTTACCGGGACGGCACCAATGGAATGAATATCGACCTGGAACAGGCTATGAAATGGTATAAAAAGGCCTCCCGCATGGAAGGGTCTGGTGCAGGCATGGCACTGGCCCGCATGGGAGAAGTTCATGACTACTTAGGGGGAAGCCAGTACCATAATATGAAGAAAGCCATCACACTCTACACGAAAGCGGCCAACGCCAATTGTGCAGCCGGCGCATTCCATATGGGCGAATGCTACGAAATGGGACGGGGCGTTAAGCCCAGTGGCAGGCAGGCGGTAGAGTGGTACTCCAGGGCATCTGCTATGTTTGGAGAAGAATCCATCCAGGCTGTAGAAAATCTGGTACACATTTTCCGCCACGGAACTGACGACGTAAAACCAGACGAAAGACGCGCTGAATTCTGGGAAACCATGCTTGAGCGGATTCCATCCATCAACCCGGCAGATGCCATCGAATCCATGATAAAAGATATTCCAAACACAACGATTAACTGACAGGCAGGTATGAGGTTTAAGAGTTGAGGAACGAGGAGTATCGGTGACAATGGGATGTTGAGCATGAGCAGTCATAAATCTATGTGGCACTTCCATGAGCTGTTGTTAGACATGGAAATGGAAGGGGTGTTATAACAACACCTCGTCATGGCTGCCCTTAGCTTTCCTTCAGACAATCAGACCGGAAATCGGGATAGTTTTCTTTCAGACAGCGAAAAAGCGGCAGGAATTTCTCCTGTCGCTTTTTATGCCGTTGGGGAGTGCATCGGAATGTCCGTAAGGCCGTGAACCTCTGGTTCGCTGACGGTGCAAATTCTTTTGGGATTGGCAGGTCGGTGCAATTCCACAGGAATTGCAGGGGGATAAGACAGATTAGAGAATTGAGTAAGCGAGTGACGAGGAGAAAAGACATATCATATACCCGTCATTCCTTTAGATGCACAAAGAGGAATCAACTATCCCCCCGCCAGCTTTTGGCTGGCGGTCCACCCTTTCTTTCAAGAAAGGAGCAGTTTGATAGGCTTGTCTATATTTGTTCATAAGCTTGCTGTCGAACTGAAAGGTAAATTACAAGACGATATTCCTGTTTCCGCATTATACGTTAAGAATGCAATAGTCCTGCAAATGGAAAGCATGCAGCACGTTTCCCGTTCTGGAGAGAAAGGGGGCCCATCTGATTTATCAGATGGGGGAAAGTAGAATCCTCTATGTTGGGATAAGGGGAAACATGCAAATGTTCAGAGTGATTTCAGTCAGACCGAAAGCCCTCCAGGCTTTCGGTCTGAAGTCTGATTGTCGGATAATCTGCCCTTTATAAGGGAGGGATGCCATACGCAGTATCCACTTGCAGATGCGAGAAGCCAATCTGCCTTCTTGTACCTCGTACCTCTTACCTCCCGCCTGTCTTTTCCTCTCTAATCTCAAATCTCTGCTCTCGTACCTGTCTTTTCAGTCTGATAGCCTGCATTCTGCAGGCGGGTTGCCGTTATACAAAGGCGGCTATTTGCGGTATTCACACCTCGAAACCTTCCTGGGGAAGGTTTTGCAGACTCGGAGCAGAGCTCTGCCGTCTCGAATCCCATAGAGATTTGCACAGTCTCGAGCCGAAGGCTTGCGGTCCAGGGGGATTCTTTTTCCTTGTTTTACAGTATCACCATTAGATAGGCAGCATAGGAAGCGAGCAGGAGAAGGCCCTGTATTCTTCCTGCTTTTTCACGGATGAGAAGAGGCAGTATACCGATGAGAATGATGAGCAGGCAGGCTGGCAGGTCAAAGGTGATGGCGGAAGGCGCTACCGGAAGCGGCTTTCCGGAAGCCAGAGAGCAAAGCGGGAGAATCAGAGTCAGGTCCAGGATGTTGGCGCCAATGATATTTCCTGCAGACAGGTCATGTTCCTTCTTGCGGATGGCGGTAAGGGTGGTCACCAGTTCAGGAATGGACGTGCCTACGGCTACCACGGTGATGCCTATGATTCGTTCAGGAATACCCAGCAGTTGAGCCAGGGATGTGCCTCCGAATACCATAAGGCGGGAGCCTATCAGGATAGCGGCTGCACCAAAGAAGAAGCCCAACATATTTCTGATGATGTTTCGTCTGGAGGTATCCATGTGTTCTCTGATTTCGCGGGTGTTTTGCCTGTGCCGCCTTCCGGCAGAGAGATTGCGGTATACGAAGATGAAAAAGAAAATCATCAGCAGGATGGTGGCCGGAGTAGGCAGGAATCCATTCTGACAGCCCCACCAGATGACGGCAGCAGAAAAGATAAGGAGGAGGCTCTGCACCAGATAGTCGCTGCGGCGGATAGAGACGTTCATAAAGAAAAAGGCAATGCCCAGAATGAGCCCGGTGTTGGAAATTACCGTACCAACCGCATTGCCTGCAGCCAGTTCAGTGGATCCTTGCATAGCAGCCATAACTGAAACGGTTATTTCCGGCAACGTGGTGGCGATGCTGACAATGGTAGCGCCGATAATGAAAGCAGGGATTCCTGCGGCTCTGGCAATCCAGCTTGGCGGAGTCTACAAACCGGTCGCCTCCTTTAGCGACCAGAAATATACCGGCAATGAGCAGAACAGCAGCGGATAGGATGTGGTGCATTTCATTTCCTCCAAAAAAAAACGGCATGCCTGTGCATACCGGAATGGGATTAGCGGCAATCCGAGCCCGTGTATGGTAATCATACATGAGTCTCGCTCTTTCAGTCATGCCAGATCGCAGGATCAGTATGTTGACATGACCCCTGAAAACCAGGTGTGCTACTCCCTCAACCGCTATATTCTATCGAAGATAAAAATTTTTGTCAAACAATAGATGAGCTGATGCTCAAAGGCTGTGCGAGCCGTTTTCGGTTCACACAGCCCCCAGGGTTATCCCTCATTACTCATTTCTCAAACCTGTTTTTCTCATTTAATACGGATAGTGGAATCGGTCAGCATGGAAAGCAGATCTTTTCCGGACAGCAGGGACTGTCCTTCCAGAAGGCGGCGGAGGAATCCTTTCTTATTTTCTGTCTGCCAGAATTCCACCTTCTTATCATTGTCTTCACCCATGAGATGAAGCAGATGGTCATAGGCATCATAATATCCGCCAAACTCGTCAATCAATCCATTTTCTCGTGCCTGAACAGCGCCTACCGGACGACCATCAAACATTTCATCCTGATTCTTAATATCCGGCCGGTGGGTAAGGACGAGGTTTCGGAAAATGTTGTGGGTTTCTCTGGCAAATCCGTTGAGATATTCTTTTTCTTCTGTGGTCATTTCTCTGGATGGATTGCCAATATCTTTCATCTTTCCTGCTTTAATGGTCACATAAGTAACACCCAGCTTTTTAGACAGCCCTTCAAAATTGGGAATCTGCATAATACATCCGATGGAACCGGTCATAGTGCCTCTGGTGGCAAATATGGTATCCGCTACACAGGCAATCATGTACCCGCCGCTGCAGCATACATCGGCCATGGTGACCACCACAGGAATCTTGCGTTCTTTCTTTACCCGGTCAAGCAGGAGAGCGACTTCTTCGGAAGCGGCAGCTGCACCACCCGGCGTATTCATTCGGATAAGAAGTCCATCCAGGCGTTCATCTTTGTCCAGCAGTGCATACAGGAAATCAAGAATTTCCTTTGTTCCGCCTTCCTTGCGGAACCGTCCTTCTCCGGCTGCACTGATAGGCCCCTCAATATTGAGGATAGCCATGACTTTCTTTTCCTTCTTCCATAATTTCTTTATTTTCCCAAACATATATATTTCCTCCGTTGGCAGTGTTTGATTTTATTATACCGGAAAGGATGATGAGACGCAGAGTTCATCATTATCCTCAGCATTGTTGTGACACAAAAAGAGATACCCACCGGCTTAGCCGGTGGTTCTTCTCATGCGGCCCAAAGGGCCTAGCCTGCCAGCTGCGCTTGCCAGCGCTTGTTAGGTTTACCCTCGCTAACTATTTCCCGTTACCCGTAAACGGGTCTTCAAAATTTAGTGTCAGCTGTTCGCTCATCTCATCTTCTTCTAGTTGGTTTTGTATATACTTCCGTATTTTCCCTTCATTCTTTCCGACGGTACTTACGTAATACCCACGACACCAGAACTGCCTATTCCTATATTTAAACTTCATATTCCCCCATTTTTCATATATCATCAAGCTGCTTTTCCCTTTCAGAAATCCCATAAAACTGGATATACTGATTTTTGGTGGTATTTCTAATAGTATATGTATATGATCTGGACAGGCTGCTCCCTCTAACATATTCACTCCTTTCCATTTACATAATTCTCTTAGTATTTGTCCTATTTCATAGCGTTTCTGCCCATAAAACACCTTTCTCCTGTATTTAGGTGCAAATACTATGTGATACTTACATTCCCACTGGGTATGTGATAAACCATGGATATCAACTTTTTTCATAAAAACTTCCTTGGATTATAATTGCTGGTCGGCTATCCGCATTTTATTGTAATATCCAGGGAGTTTTTTTTATAAAACCTTTAACTACTCAACGCTAAAGCTTAACGGAAGTCCCGGTCTAACTGGGATTTTTCTGCATATAAAAAGGAAGCCTTCCTATAATCTTTAAGAAAGGCTTCCTTTTTGTTGTGTTCATATTTGAATGTTAATGTTATCTTTTCCCGGTTATCTTTCTTTTCAGGAAATTAGCTATCTTCTTTGGCCAGTCGGCATTTTCGAGGAATACTACGGGGACTTCGCATTTTTTAAGGTTCTGTCTCTGGAGCCATACGTTGAAAAGACGTTCGGAGATGAAGCCGAAGAGGCGGGCTTCGTAGGTATCGTAGCTGGTTAGGTCTGTTCGCTTTTCCAGTTCAAAAAGAATATCGAACAGCCAGATACAATATTCGTCGAAGAGGGATCTCTTCATGACGAACATATTGAGTATGTGAAGTTTTCTCTGATTCATTACTTTGTTGAATGCATCAGAATAGCCTGGGTATTTTTCTGCGATAATTTTCTCAGTTTCGTCCAGATCTTTCTTGAAGTGTGCGTGTTCGTACTGGCTGCGGACGGTTTCTATGTAGTAGTTTCTCTTCTTTGGAAGAATGACATCATATTTTTTTCAGCAGATTTTCGTAATCTACCTTAGTAAATATAGCGCTCTTCTTCTTTTCTACATCCTTTGAATGAATCGTATGGCCAAAGTACCGGCGATAGTGACAAAGGCCGATGTATTCGCAGTCCAGATTTTTCCAGGCCCAGTATAAACCTGTCAATTCACGGTAATTGGGATTTTTAGCAGAAATATTATCTCCTGTGGTATCAGGAATATATCCCAATGCCGGATGCAGAGCGGCCCCGACTTGAATCGGTAAAAATACTGAATTGTTAGGCATCCAGTATTTTTTGTGCGCTGCCACCAGAATTTTTATATCCATTCTCCTCCGCTCTCTTATATCAATTTTCTTCTTTCTGATTTTTTACAATGTACTTTCTCAAATCTTCATGGAGTATTTTCTTGTAGTCCTCTACCCCGGGCTGATCAAATGCATTTACATTTTCCATGGCTCCTTCATAGGCAATGGTGAGGAAGAAGAAATACATCAGTGCCCCAATGTGGAATGGTGTCAGTTCGCTGATGGAAATGTGACAGCTCATGCGTCCTTCATTTGCCAGGGCTTCTTCATTCGCTCTTCGTGCTGCATCCAGCATACGGCTCATGGGAACCATGCCACTTACGCCTTTTTCATCACAGAGGACAGAAAGATCAGAAGGCAGGTGTTCTACTGAAATAAACTGGATCAGCTTATTCTTCTGTCCCTGCTGATTTTCCTGTGTAAGAGAATGCATATCCGTTGTTCCCACGGAAGCTACCGGAATTCGACCGTTGTGCACCACGTTCCCCTGCATATCGTATTTCTTGCCCAGGGACTCTCCCAGAAGCTGAGCATACCACCAGCCGAAAGACCTGAGCTTATCTCCATAAGGCATAATGACTTCTGCGGTAATGCCATATTTCTTTGTGGCAATATACTTTAAAGTAGCGAGCAAGAGGGCTGGATTTTTCTTCACGTCCTCAGATTGGCACGCCTCTTCTACGGTTTGCGCCCCTTTCAGAAAGCTCTCTATATCAATCCCTGCCAGGCTGGCAAATACCAGTCCTACCTGAGAAAAAATACTGAACCGGCCACCGATTCCATTGGGGACAGTGAAACAAGGGAAATACTCCTTTTCTGCCACTGGTCGGATTTTTCCTTTTTCCTTATCGGTAATCGCCATGAGATGAATATCACAAGCGTCGGCAAGCAGTTCCTTTAATCCTCTTACGGCAGTAACCGGCTCAATGGTCGTCCCTGATTTAGAAATTACCAGAAACAATACCTGCATTCGGCGCCCCTGTATGTGCCCAGCCTCGCGGGAAATACAGGAAGAAAGATCTACCAGACTCACCGGATCCATATTTTGTCCTGCAAAATAGAACTGAGGATAGCCATTTCTCTCGTCTTTAGTAAGCTGGTTCCAATAGGGGCCACAGAATAAATCAAAAAGCACCTGATTCCCCAGATAGGAACCGCCGATACCGATGGAAATGACTGCATCATAGCCTTTGGCTTCCTCCCGAAGTCGAAGGAGTGCCTCTCTTTCTTCCTTGGAAATCAGCACCTCTTCCTTGAGCAGATATGGCAAATGAGGAAAAAGGACCTGACTTCCATCCGATCCCTTCCCACTCTGCCTCAGCTTTGATATGTCTCCTGCTGCCTTTCTGATCTGCCTGCTATAGGTGTCTAAGTCCTCACGCTTCACACTCCACCGGTTTCCACAAAGATGGTTGATATCAATCAAAATTTCATTTCCTATATTCATACTGCCACCATACTCAAACTATTTAGATTCCCATTTCATACTGCTATTCTCGTATTTGAACTCTGCTGTTTCCAAAATTACAGAGGAAGCGATTTCAAATATTCCCGAAATCCTTCTCCCAGGTCTTCCCGCCGGAGAGCAAACTCCACCACCACTTTCAGATACCCCAGCTTATTGCCTGTATCATATCGCTTGCCGGTAAAATTATAGGCATACACATTCCCGCATCGGGCCATGACACGGAGGGCATCGGTAAGCTGGATTTCTACGCCCTTGCCGGGTTTCGTCTGCTCCAGGATATCAAAGACTTCAGGAGTAATCACATACCTTCCCAAAGCGGCAAACCGGCTGGGTGCTTCCTTGATAGATGGTTTTTCTATCATATCTACTACCTTCAGCAGGTCTAGATTCTCCGTCTTTTCTCCCCGAATAATCCCATAAGAAGATACCTTGTCTTCAGGAACTTCCTGGCAGTCCACCACTGTACTTCCTGTTTCATAGTAGCGGTTCATGAGCTGCTTCAGCGCCAATTCTCCATTTCCGGTGTATACGATATCGTCACCCAAAATAACACCAAAGGGCTCCCCATCTACAAACTCTCTAGCACAAAGGATAGCATCGCCCAAGCCGCGCATATAAGGCTGGCGTACATAATGCACCTTGATACTTGAAATCTTCTGGATTTCCTCAAGTTCCTTCATCTTTCCGGATTCCAGCAGGTGCTGCTCCAATTCCGGGGAAGAATCGAAATGGTCCTCAATGGCCCGCTTGGCATGACCAGAAATAATGAGAATTTCCCGAATTCCGCTGGCTAGAATTTCTTCCACAATATACTAAATAGCCAGTTTATCTACAATAGGCAGCATTTCCTTGGGCATAGCCTTTGTTGCTGGAAGGAAGCGAGTACCAAATCCAGCGGCAGGAATCACTGCTTTACGAATTTTCTGCAACTTTTTCCCCCCCCCGTGATTTTTACGTTATATGTTAAATGACAATTAATGTGAAAACTTCCGTTTCACTTTCCCTATGACCAAGCAAAGCATATCATCTTTCATCAATAGCAGACAGGCAATATACATAAGTCCCCCCGCTATAATTAAGATAAGTGTATGCAAAATAGATGGTGAAAGAGTTTTCGCAAGAAAGCTGACCCCCAAAATCATGACAATACTGCCAACCAAATATGTTCGGCATTGTTTCAAAATCTCTTTGATAGAAAAGAAATCACGCACTAGCCAGAATTGCACTGTAGTCACCACCAGTTCTGTCAGGGCTGTAGCAATGGCGACACCGGTTGACATAAATGCCGGTATTAGGAATAAATTGATTACGAAATTAAAAATTGCACCGGCTACCACAGAGAAAGTAAGTTCATTTTGCCGCTTAGTAGGCACCATGAATTGAACGCCGGTTACGTTACTGAGCCCGATGGTAATGATAACAGTGCTTTCAATAACAATAAGCTTAGCTACCGGTTCATATCCAGGGCCAAAGAACCAGGGGACAAAGTTGGATGCAGTGACTATGAGACCAAAGCACATTGGTATACTGAGAGAAAAGACGAACCGATACGATTTCATCATATACTCCCTCACTTTTTCTATACTTCCCTGTGCAAATGTAAACGCAATGCGTGGCAACATTACAGTTCCCAGCGAAGTTGTTACGGATAAACACATTTTCACAATTTTATCCGCCTGCTCATAGTAGCCATTCTCTGTATAGGTATCAGCCCAAAAGCCTAGCATTGTTTTATCCAGTATCACATACACCTGAATGGCAATCTGCGGCAGGAAAAGCTGTAGCACCGTACTAATATTATGAAAAGGATGAATTTCTGAAATGGGCACTCGCCTGATATAGTTTTTCAAAAAAAGGCAGATTAGCAATCCAGACACTACATTCATACCAGCCATGATGAATGTATATAGAATGAGATCATCCGGAGTCTTTACCAAAAGAAAAAGCAGGGCGATATTGGCAATACGAACAAGGAAATTTCGAAATACAATTTTTCCAAATTCTTCCAACCCCTGAAAAAACCATGAAACATCAAAAAAGATTGCCACAATATTCAGTGCCTGTACCCAGTAGATTTGAGAGTCCACTCCCCATACTTTTCCCAAGGTGTAGTATCCGATAAGACTTAAAGTTACAAAAATAATTTGGAGACTGATGACTTCCCAGAAAATTCGGCTTTGCCCATACGGATCATCCTGATTATAGGCAATCTCCCTCTGAGCATAACTGGGTATACCAAAACCGGCGAGCAGCACAAAATAAGCCACAATAGAGTAGCTAAAGCTGTATTCACCGATTCCATTAACCCCCAGCGTCCGGGAAATATAAGGGGCCGTAATGAGCGGTGTCAGGAGAGTCAAAATCTGATAGGTCAGATTATATAAATAATTTCTAGAAATACTTTTCATGAAGAAGTCCTAAGCTAGCGGTCATACAAAATAAGGCGTCCTACTTTGGGAAAATAGCTGATAATAAGGCAAATTCCTACACTGATTCCCAAGATCATTCCATATAAAAGAATCACTTTCACCGGCATTATAATTGAAAACGATGAAATAGGATTTCTCAAAAGCAGGATAAAGGGGAAGTGAACAAGATAAAGTCCAAATAACTTTCTGCCCAGCCATGAAAACAACCAGTGGTCAAAGGAAAACGAAAAACGTGACAATCCTTCGAAAAGGAAAAGAGAAGATAATAGAAGAAGAAAACAATAAATATACCATACATTATACGTCCGACCCAAGTAGTAAGCAAAGAGTTCAGAGCCCAGTGTAAGCATAAAGAACAAAAAGCATAACCACCCGAGAGCGCAGAACGAAACACGGGCAAGAAGCCCTCTTTTAACCAGGAGACCCATCACCACATAAATTCCATATATTCCACCTGAAAACCCAACATCTAGGACAAATCCCTGCCCTGTATTCTCTCCATATACCTCATATACCTGATTCAAGGAAGGCACGCTGAATACATACGACCCCAAAAGCAGCATAGGAAATGTCAACATTCTGTTAGGAATTCCTTTCAGCGCCCGAGCAGCAAATGGGATGCATACGTAGAGCCCAATAATCATCGGCATGTACCACATGTGCCCCATATGAACCTGATTCAGAAAAAGCATATCCTTTAAAATTCCCTTAGTTGACCAGTGCTGGAAATGAAATACGCGAAGAAATACATCGTACAAAACAATCCAGATTTCCGTCGTCATGAAAAGTGTCAGCCAGTTTTTCCTCCAAAAACGATTGATTCAAGATATATCATAGCCCCGATCAAAGAAGCAAATATCCCGTCAGGAAAAGAAACAATGGTCCCCCCATCCTCCCCAATGTAAAAGCTATAGGAGCAAATAAGCGGGGAAGGACCGCTCATAGTCATGAGGACATCTGCCTTCATAGGATAAAGATTTTCAGTTGCATGCACGAGGATAACAAAAAGAATTGTAATGGTGCGAGAATAATCAAGCAATGGAATCCGCTGTTCTGTTAAAGCGTGACCATGGAGAATATGTTTTCAAGTAAACGAGTTTTTTCAAAATATCCTCTTGTCTCTAGTAATTTGAAAGGTTCGATTTGTAGACGTGGAGACGGAGAACCATTAGACATTACATTTTAGAAATCAGATTTCTGATGTCCGTTTCCTGGCCTCTATCGCTTGCCCGCTTTTCTTTAGTGTCTCTTTGGAAGCAGAGAAGCAGTGTTGTACCTAAGATTAGGAGATAGGTATAGAAAAAATTATTACTGTTCAAACAAACAATCTGGCCTGCTAATGCGACGATTACACATACATGACCAAAACATCTCAGCATATATTTATACCCCTTCAATATTTTGACTCCTACGTAAATAATGGGCCACACAAACAAGAATAGACCGATAATACCATAAAAAGCCACCATTCCTCCAAATGTATTTAAAATGGGATAACCGGATTTGATGAATCCTTTTTCTCCCAACTTAGCTTTCCATAAGTTAATCTCGCCATCCTCTCTAGCAAAATCAGGTATATGATCCGTCATATAAGGGCTCACAAATCCAGTACCAACGCCTATCAGGGGGTGATCAAATCCAACATTAAACAGCGCTACCGTATTCCCCCACCGTGCCATATTAGACCGCTGCGACTTTGTCCCAACTGAAGCAACATCTTCGCTGACATAATTTTCGAAAGCCGCCACTGGCTGCAAAGCATTTGTGCTTCTTTCTCCCTGAATAGCAGAAAGTGCCGTAGGTAAAATCAAATAAATAGAAAAAGCCAGCCCTGTCACAATAAAAACTTGTACAAGACGTTTTCCCCAAGCCGGATATCTCCCCAAAAGAGAAAGAAAAATCAGCGCAGGCTTCTATTGATCCGAAAAAAGCGACTCCCGAACAATTGCGTGAATACTTGGCTGAAGTATTACCAAACTTTGATCGTGAACGCGTATATGTAGCAGATATCAAGAAATTGGTAGCTTGGTATAACATTTTGATTTCTAATGGAATCACAGAATTTAAACCGGAAGGTGAAGTTAAGGAAGAAGCAGCTGCAGAATAATCTGTACCGTTTATTTAATCAAAAATAGAGAAAAAATCGGAAATAAAAAAGAATGCCGCCCCGAAAAGCCGCACCCGTATATTATCCGGCCGGAAATGCT
>OLFS01002006.1_pt1 | contig 14006 bp, 14 predicted proteins | sample 1605491 | NCBI WGS metagenome assembly OLFS01 (sample SAMEA3888921, study PRJEB22519) | human gut metagenome | biome: human gut; feature: human-associated habitat; material: faeces | place: Denmark | collected 2011 | reverse complement strand
TGATATTTTTATTTTGGGTTGTTGGGCAATTAATCCCGAGAAATCTAATTGCAGGTAAAGGGTTTTTTGCTAAACATTCAAAAATAATATTTTCTGAACCTTGTGGCTTACCAATAACAATAAGTTTCCTAGCGCTCTTTTTAAATGATGCAGAGTCTGCAATTTTCCCAAGCTCATTAAGTACAATGCTTAGGTTGTGATCATCAATATCAGAATTATCAGATAATCTTTTGAATTGATTTTCTGTTCTCCAATCTTGGGCATAAATTACATTTAGATTATTGTAATCATGTGTTGCTTTTTCAAAATTTACAGACCTAAGTAAGCAAGATTCTGATACAGTTCCTTTATATGTGCTCACATATGATGGAGTAGAAAAACATCCGTCTTTAAAAATTGCTATAAAAGACATGTTATTTTCTTTTAAATATGTTGAATACTGCCTTGCAAAACTATCACCAGTTATAATGAACTCTGGATCAATACGTTCATTTGGGAATCTCTGCAGTATGCCTCCATGAAGAGTGCCAGAACCACCATAGTACTTTGCATGAAACTCTTTTGCTGACAGTCCGAATTTTTCATCGACTCTGGATTTAATCCCGTCTTCACTGACATAATAAGATGCATAAAGAGCAATGAAAAACATACAGCAAAGTCCAATGCCGTAACTTCTTCGCTTTTCAACTGTATAGTAAAGCACTATTGAAATTGCCAAAACAATATACAAATAAGTTAAAAAACCAACATCAATATTAAATTTACCTAATGTGACAATGACAGGCCAGTGCACAAGGTAAATTGAATAAGACCACAGTCCAGCCTTTTGAAGAATAATATTTGAAAGTATCGAACTTTTATTATTTGCAAGAATAACAAAGTATGCACCAACCACAGGTAGCAATGCTGCATAACCAGGCCACGGAGTTTTATCGCTAATTAGAGCGATAGATGCGGCAATAAGCACGATACCAGCGATTTCAATCTTGCCGGAATGCTCTTTGTACCGAGTGAGAGGGTACAGGAACGCGAGGGCACCAACCATCATCTCCCATGCTCTGGTATAAAGCATAAAGTACGCCGCTGACGGGTCTGTGTATGAAACATAAACAGAAAGAGATAAAGATACTATAGCAGCGACTACAACGGCTATCTTAATTTTTGATAATGATAATATTTTTGATAAAGCATAAACAATGATAGGGTAAATAATATAAAACTGCCACTCTACAGATAACGACCATGTGTGCAGTAAAAATTTACTTCTTGAATCTGCATCAAAATAACCAGACTCAAAAAAATAAGTGAAATTTGAAATAAATAATAAACTGCTAAATGAGTGGTTCCCTATAACCTGATATGTCAATGGCTCAAAAATTAAATATCCAACAATAAGAAGCGTAACCACAACAGCAACTAGCGCAGGAACTATTCTTTTGCATCTTGCAATCAGGAATTTAACAATTGAAAAATTGTTATTTTCTACCCCTCTGAAAATTATTGATGTCATTAAAAAACCTGAGATGACGAAGAAAACATCAACTCCAGCAAAACCACCTGGTAAAAAAGATGGGCTAAAATGGAAAACCAGAACGGATAATACCGCAATGGCGCGAAGCCCATTAATATCTTTCCTGAAATTTTTCTCAGCCATTAGAAATCATTCCATAACCTGTAACTATATAATTTTATTGATGCGTCGATGGCAAGCATTGTAGACAGAAGGGGGATTCACATCAATCTCTTGATCTTTGATGTGAATAGTAGATACTGTATAAATAAACAGCATTGCATGTGAGGTTGGAGTAACTTATGCCGCGTCGTTATGACATTGAGGCCGCATTCAGGTCTGCTGTAGTTGTTGAGCCCAGCGGTCGCAGGACACTACGAACCGTTGATTTTGTGCGGGAGCTGAAGAAGGCGAACTGGGATTTCTCCTTGCGGGATGCAAATGCCTGGATAGAGGCCAGCATAAGCACATTCAAGGACATTTCGCCTACTGAAGGTGAGGAGCGTTTGTTCATGCTCTATAACCCTAACGGAGGGCTATGACATGGGATTTCCATCACCGGCTGCTGATTATCTTTTAAGGCGCTTAACAGTCGATATGTTTTGCGGGATATCAATGAATAGTCGAATCCTGGAAACGTCAGAGGGATACGTGGTTATCGACGTGTCGCTGAATGCGAGACAGGGAGATACACTCGCCGTTCTTGCTGATGGTGAAGTGCAGTATGTAAAACTGGCTGGCAAGGCACTGATATCTGAAGATGGTGAGGCGATAGAGGGGGGGCGCTGGAAGAGGTAGAAGTGATTGGTCGTGTAACGTACTTCATCATCAGGGCGCTGAGCGATGATAGCTACCCGACGATTTAATCCCTGGCTGGCTCGATCATCTCAGGCCCCTGATTCTTCACATTGCCAACGGCGCACATCACTGCGTGCCAGATAAATTTATCTGCCGGTACAGCTCCGTCGTCTGCTATCTCTCCGGCTTCCTTCCCGCCTATATCCTGTCACATCCATTTTCGCGCAGCTTCAGGTGACAGGACGAGAGGGCGATGGTCGTGAATGTCTACCAGTCCCTTATCAGCTGCTGACGTCACAATCAGGAATCCCTCGGCATCATCTCCGCGTTCGAATGGTATGCTGCCGATCGCCGCCATGAATATCGGCTGTCCGTCGTCCCGGTGAATGAAATACGGCTGCTTCTTGTCGCCTTCCTTCTTCCACTCAAACCAACCATCCGCAAACACGATAGCCCGGCCATGCTGCCACAGGGGCTTTAACATTCTGCTGATGGCCGCAGTCTCAACGCGCGCATTAATCAACGGAGGTTTATCCCACCACCCTGGCGCATATCCCCAGAACACCGGATCCAGATGCAATTGCTCGTCGCGTTCGCTGAGTAGCAGAACTTTGGTACCGGGCGCCACGTTGTACCGGCCTATAGGTTCAGGGTCATAAGCGATATCACGATCGGCTTCATCGGCCAGATATGCCAGGTATTCTTCGCGGGTCTGTGCTTGTGCAAAGCGTCCGCACATAGAAACCTCCAGTCAGTCAGACTAAAAGTATAGGGCAGGGAGGGAAAGAGTGTGGTGGGGCATATATGGGGCATGAAACAGCACTCGCTCTAAGGTGAACTTAGACGACTGATGTTTTCGACGACTATAACCATCTGTTATTTGGTGCGCTCTTGGACGATCTTTGTCGTTTATGAAAAATACATGGTCATATGATGTCCATGCAGGTGTAGGTTTGAGTGCCGGATGGCGTTGGCGCTTATCCGGCCTGTGATTCCCTGTAGACCGGATAAGGGGCCGTTGCCTTCCGGCAAACAGTTACTTCTGAATCAAATAACGAATTGTCGGCCCATCTTGCTGAATATCGAGCACGGTATAGCCATGGTTGCGCGCATCCAGCGGAATGTTATTGATGGACTGCGGACAGTCGCTGACCACTTCCAGAATTTCCCCTTTCTTCAACTGCGGCATCGCTTCCAGCGTCGCGACGGCAGGGTAAGGGCAGGGCTCGCCGACCATATCAAGGCGATAATCAGGAACAATGTTTTTCATGCGGATTCCTTAGCAGGGGTCAGCCCGGCACGACGGAAGAAATGTTTTTCCCAGCCGATGATTAACATCAGGGCGGCAAACAGCAGCAGATAGGTTACCAGCAGGCCGCCGAGCGGACCGAAGGTATTGAGCAGGTTAATTTTATCCCAGTTGGTGGCCAGCGCAGGGGCGAAGTCATCCCAGTAGTAGGCCAGAATCGTTGAGCCGATGACGTTACCGAGACCCACCCACCAGTAGTGTACCTGGCCTTCCACCGCGCGGTACATCCAGCCGGTTTCACACCCGCCCGCCAGCACGATACCAAAACCAAACAACAGCCCGCCGATTACTGCATTTGGGCCCGCCCACATGATTTTGGCTTCCACGCCCAGTTGTACGTAGCTGAAAATACCGATTGCGCTGACGCCCATCCCGAAGATGATCGCCTTTGCCATATGGGTGCGTCCGGTGATCCACAGATCGCGGAAGGCGGAGGTGAAGCAGATTTGCGCGCGCTCGATCAGCAGACCAAAACCCACGCCGAACAGCATCGCCAGACCCAGCTTCGGCTGGTTCATGGCGGTCAGTAGCGCCCAGCCAATCATGCCGATAAACACCAGCATGCCGAGGCGGAAACGACGGCGCGCCTGATCCGGTTTCTGCGTCAACGGCGACGCAGCGGAGACTTTCTGCATGTTGACCGGAATGCGGAATATTGGCAGCAGGGTAAAACGTGCGCCAAACCAGGAACCGATGGCGGTTGCCAGGGCAAAGAACCAGGCGTGCAGAGAGAATTGAGGAATACCAGTAAAGAATGCCGCCAGGTTGCAGCCCATCGCCATACGCGCGCCGAACCCGGCGATGATCCCGCCCAGCACCGCCTGCATGATGCGGATGCGACTGCGCGGCATGCGTAGTTTGACGTTGTTGGCCCACAACGCTGCCGCGAAGCAACCGCCGAACATACCGAGGATCATCATCCCGTCGATGCGAGTGAGCGGGGTGCCTTCCAGGTGGATCAGCTTGTAGTAGCCCCATTCTTCCGCATGGACGCCAAACAGTTGCAGGATTTGTCCGCCCCAGCGGGTAAATTCACCCGTGACGGCCCAGAAGGTGCCAGTGATGCCAAAATAATACGTAGAGAGAATACCCGCTGCGATGACCGCAGGGATGGGCGCCCAGAATTTAACTAACCAGGCTTGTTTGAATTGTTGCCATGACATGTGTTTTGCCTCTGAACTCAGAAGGTGTGAAACAAGAAAGCGGATAGTACACCACGGCGGCAATTTTGCCTGGTACTATTAAGCGGTAATCCCAAATGGATCAAAGTTCTGCTGGCACCGCGAAAGGCTGGCGACCGCAGGCCTTTAATGCCACAATCCTCTTTTCTTCGCATGCAGGATGAATGATGAAAAAATGTGCAATCGTTGGGGCGTTACTGATGTTAGCGGGATGCGCCGAGGTGGAAAACTACAATGATGTGGTCAAAACGCCTGCGCCCGCCGGGCTGGAAGGGTACTGGCAGACTAACGGGCCGCAGCGCAAACTGGTGAGCCCGGAAGCTATTGCCAGTCTGGTGGTGACCAAAGAGGGCGATACGCTCGATTGTCGCCAGTGGCAGAGGGTTATTGCGCTGCCGGGTAAGCTAACGATGTTGTCCGGTGACTTAACCAACGTGACGGTCAAACGTGAACTTTATGAGATCGAGCGGGAAGGGAACACCCTGGAATATGACGGGATGACCCTGCAACGCGTGGACCGTCCAACGGTGGAGTGTGCCGCCGCGCTGGAGAAATCCCCGCTGCCAACGCCATTACCGTAATCAATTGTCCCCGACACTTTTCCCTGTCGGGGCGCTTCATCAGATCACCTCTTCAATGACCCATACGCTGACGCTGCCGCCATTGCAGTAAAACGTAGCCCCGCCATTTTCGTCAGTGATGACGATCTCCTCGCGGTTTCCCAGATAGTCGCGCCAGGTTTTATTGCCGTAGTTTTCACCCAGCATAAGCGTTTTTTCACCGTCGTCGCCATTGGATAACACCACCACGCATCCGGGATCGTCGTCCGTTCCGCTACGGCTGAAAGCAATGCAGTTGGGGTGATCAAACCAAAGCGTCTGAATGCCGTGGGCGAAACGCTGGCGGGCAAGAATGAGTTCGGCGAGTTGCTCGATGACAGGCATGTCGATGGTATAGGTTTCTCCGTCGCCTCCGGTATCTTCATAGTGCGCGCCATAGAGATCTGGATAGAAAATCGACGGTACGCCATTTTCCCGCAGCAGGATGAGCGCGTAGGCCAGCGGTTTGAACCATGCTTCAACGGGGGCTTCCAGCGCCTGCAACGGCTGGGTGTCATGGTTGGCGACCAGCGTCACGGCGTGAAACGGATCGGCTTCTACCAGCGTGCCGCTGAAGATCTGGCTCATGTCGTAATCACGTCCCTGACGCGACGCTTCATGAAAATTGAGCTGTAACGGGGCGTCGAACAGCATCGTTTTGCCTTCCACCTGGTCGATATAGGTTTGCAGCTTATCCACTTCGTGCGACCAGTATTCGGCAACGATAAACAGCGGCTTCGGTGCCACCTCCTGAACGTGTTCAATCCACTCTTTATAGAACCAGGCCGGAATGTGCTTTACCGCATCGAGACGAAAGCCATCACACTGCGTTTGTTCCATCACCCAGCGCGCCCAGTATTTAATCTCTTCGGTGACGGCGTGATTACGAAAGTCGATGTTTTCGCCCATCAGGTAATCGAAATTGCCCATTTCATCGTCGACCTGGTCGTTCCAGCCCTCGCCGGTATAGTCGTTGACGATTTTAAAAATGCCGTCTTCGTCAGGGTTTTCGATGTGGTCGATGCCGCTGAAGCATTTGAAATCCCAGATGAACTGCGAGTACTGACCGCCTCGCGCCGGGAAGGTGTAACGCGTCCAGGCTTCGCATTCGATGATCTCATCGGCAATCTGCGTGCGATCGTCTTCGTTGACCCGCTGTACGCGCAGGGGCTCTTTTTCGTCCGCCCCCATTTTGTGATTCACCACCACGTCGAGTAGCACCGCGATGTCGTTTTTCTTCAGCGCGTCGATAGCCGTAAGAAGCTGCGCCTTATCACCATATTTGGTGGCAAGGGAGCCTTTTTGGTCAAACTCGCCGAGATCAAACAGATCGTAAGAGTCATAGCCGACGGAATAGCCGCCTGACGCGCCTTTATAGGCGGGCGGCAACCAGACCATGTTGATACCGATATCATTGAGGCTGTCTGCGCGCTCTGTCACCTCTTGCCAGAGTTTGCCACCTTCAGGGTAATACCAGTGGAAGAACTGCAGTAACGTGGGGTTTTTCATCTTCCGAGCTCCAGAAGTCTTGTAGACGACCTCTGGAGTATGGAAGATTTTTGCTAACGTAGCGGGAATTATTGTGGAGCAGGGGGAGCGTCGGGTACCAGCAGCATGCCAGAAAGTCGACCATAAGCATTGTTGAGCGACTGCTGACGCGTTGACTGGCCTATCAGACCACTAAGCTCATCGAGCCGTTGGCGCAGTAAACCTTTCAGGCATTCTTCGTTATCCAGCGTCTGTTTGATATAACTGGCCACGATATCCTGAATGCTGCGTGTCATGCCCGGTGGAGTTTGCGTTTCAACGACCGCTTCAATACTTTGCAGATAGGTGACTTCCTGTTCCAGTAAAAGGTCCCATTCACCCCGCTGCGCAAGTTCGAGCAGCGACTGACTGAGCAGCGCAATGCGCTGCCAACGGTTGATAAACTCCACGGCTGAGGTCATTAACGAGACTCCTGGGAAGATGCTTTCGGTGAGATCTGTTTCCAGGCTTCCGCAATGTTGCCGAGTAACCCTTCCACTTCTTCAATGGCTTGACTGTCATTGCGTAAATTAGCAAGTAATAAACGACGGATCATATAGTCATACAGCGAAGAGAGATGGTCGGCGAGTTCGCCGCCATTCTCCTGATCCAGTCCCGCTTTCAGACCATTATCAATGATATTGATAGCCTTACTCAATGCTTCCCCTTTGGCGGTAATATCACCTTGCTCTAAAAACAGGCGAGCGCGCACCAGGGCGCTGTTTGCGCCATCAAACAACATTTCGATCAACTGGTGCGGACTCGCACTCATCACGCCGCTTTCCACGCTGATTTGCGCATAAGCTTTGGTACCGCTCGCGGTATACATGTTTACCTCTGGTTATCAGGAACTGGTCATCGCAGTAAATTGCTGGTTCAGGTAGCTACTGGTGTTATTCAACTTGCTCATCATGGTATCCAGTTGCGTAAATTGAGCCTTATACCGCGCAATGGTATCGTCGATACTGGTGCTGACGGCCAGATATTGCTTGGTCAGCTTTTTCAGTGTGGCGTTAATGTTGTCTTGTGCACTATCAATAATGCCGTCGTCGGCCAGGTAACCTTTAACTTGCTCTGCAATTTTGCTGGTGATTCCGGTTTCTTTACCATCACCGACCAGTAATTCGCGTGTACCAGCGGTATTTTCATCCAGCGCTTTTTTCAGTTTGGCATCGTCGATTTTTAATTTCCCGGTTGTGCCGTCGGATGTGATGCCAATTTCGTTCAGGGTTTTAAAGGCTCCGGTGCTGCCGGCATTAGAAAACTGAGCGCGAATACCCGTCTGAATAGTACGCACAACGCTATCCCCGAGCAGCGCACCGTTATTTTGATCCTGTTCTTCTGCTCCAGGATCCACCTCAGTGTACTTGGTCAGTGATGAGAAGGTGTCAAGCAAGGAGTTATAGGCATCCACCCAGCCTTTAATCGCATCAGTCGCTTTGCTATTGTCTTTGGTGACCGTCAGGCGTGCGTCGGTGACTTCTTTGGTCAGATTCAGCGTGACGCCCTGCGGCGCATCGGTAATCGTATTACTGGGACGCTCAATCTCGATGCCATTAACGGTAAGTTGCGCATTTTGCGCGCTAACCAGCTGTTTCATATTCCCGCTGCCAGCGGTGCTGTCATAGGCTAATAAATCGTTAAGTTTGCTGTCGCCTTCAACCGAAATTGTCATCGTGTTCTCAGTGCCAGAGTCGGCAGTGAGAACTAACTGATAATCACCTTCTTTTACTTTGACGATACTGGCCGAAATACCACTATCGGCATCGTTAATGGCATCGCGAATACCTTCCAGAGACGTCTGGTCTTTAGACAGTTTAATTTCCAGCGGCTCTTTGCGCCCGGCTTGTTCAATTTTGATGGTGCGAGTGTCAGAAGAGGTATCACCCAGCGCATCTTTCGTGGAACTGATGTCTACTGTGGTACTAAGTGACTGCGCCTGCGCCAGTTTGGTCACGCTGACGGTATAAGTTCCTGCTGCTGCGCCCGCAGTCGTCGTCGCGGTTAAATCTTCCGTGCTGCTGGTAATGGTTGTGCTCTTAAAAAGATCGGCACTGTTCAAAGTGGTGTTGGCGGTCTGAAACTTTTCCAGTGCGCTTTTAAGCGTGCCATAAGCCGTTAATCGCGCGGTATTTGCGCTCTGTTGCTGTGTAATAGGCGTTAAGCGTTTTTTTTCTGCAGTGGTCAGGTTCGTCAGCAATGTGTCCAGTGGTAAGTTTGAGCCTACGCCCAATGATGTAAACGAAGCCATGCCTTATTCCTTTTGATTGCAAACAGTAGTTAAACGCGTTATCGGCAATCCCGGGGCAAAGTTTAATAATAGTTTTCGAAAAATAATGCCCGGAATAATGGCGTATAAAGAGGGTATTTCAATGGCTAAGAAAAAATGATTGGGAAACTAAAATTTTCTAAAGTTCGAAATTCAGGTGCCGATACAAGGGGTACGGTGAGAAACCGTGGGCAACAGCCCAATAACATCAAGTTGTAATTGATAAGGAAAAGATCATGGCACAAGTCATTAATACAAACAGCCTGTCGCTGTTGACCCAGAACAACCTGAACAAATCTCAGTCTACCCTGAGTTCTGCTATTGAGCGTCTGTCTTCCGGTCTGCGTATCAACAGCGCGAAAGACGATGCTGCGGGTCAGGCGATTGCTAACCGCTTCACCTCTAACATTAAGGGCCTGACTCAGGCTTCTCGTAACGCCAACGACGGTATCTCCATTGCGCAGACAACTGAAGGCGCTCTGAACGAAATCAACAACAACCTGCAGCGTGTGCGTGAACTGACTGTTCAGGCAACTAACGGCACGAACTCCGATAGCGACCTGACCTCTATTCAGAACGAAATCACCCAGCGTCTGAGCGAAATCGACCGCGTATCCGGTCAGACTCAGTTCAACGGCGTGAAAGTACTGGCTCAGGACAACACCCTGAAAATTCAGGTTGGCGCTAACGACGGCGAAACCATCTCCATCGACCTGAAAAAAATCGACACCCAGAGCCTGGGCGTGTCTGACTTCCGCGTGAACGGCGCGCAGAAAGCCACTGCCAGCGACCTGATTTCTAAATTTGGCGCGACCGGTACTGATAACTACACCGCTATGGTTAGCGATGGTACTAAAAATCCTGGTGATGCTGACTATTCTGCGGAATCAACCAAAATTACTGTTGATGTTAAATCCCAGACAGTAATGAACGATGGTAAGGCACTGTATGTTAGTGCGAAAGATGGCAGCTTAATTGATACGGCCACAGTTGGTAATACAGCTTCCACCATTTATACAACCACTGCAGCCCAAAATGATAGTGCTGAGGGGCTGGCAAAATTAGGTGCTAGTGCAAAAGCTGGTGATAAATTCACTTATGATGGCATGGAATTCACCGCTAAAGCTGATTCTGACGAATTTGGTAATGGTACCTATACGGCGAAAGTCGATGGAAAAACCGTCACCTTCACTGTTGCTGGTGAAGATGTTGATGGAGATAAAGCAACAGTTAAGACTGACGTAGCACTGTATGCTTCTCAAAGTGGAACTTTGACCACTAACGCAACAACCGCCAACAAAGCCGCTACAGTAACCGATCTGCAGAACGTCAGTGCAACCAAAACAGGTAGCACGCTGAAATCAAGCGGTGCAACCTATAACGTTGACGTTGACGGCGTTGTGACTAACGATGCTGACGATAAAGTCATGTACCTGACTACCGACAAAAACGGTAGCGCTAAACTGGTTAACGAAGACGTGGCGAAAGCCAGCACCAGCACTGAAGACCCGCTGGCTGTGATCGACGCTGCGCTGGCACAGGTTGACGCTCTGCGTTCTGACCTGGGTGCGGTACAGAACCGTTTCGATTCTACCATCACCAACCTGGGCAACACCGTTAACAACCTGACTTCTGCACGTAGCCGTATCGAAGATGCTGACTACGCGACCGAAGTGTCCAACATGTCCAAAGCACAGATCCTGCAACAAGCAGGTACTTCTGTTCTGGCACAGGCTAACCAGGTTCCGCAGAACGTTCTGTCTCTGCTGCGTTAATTTACGCTTCTTGCGCAAACCCCGCTCCGGCGGGGTTTTTTCGTTCTGGCTTTACCGGTAACCCCTAAATAACCCCTCATTTCACCCACTATTCACCCGATTAAAACCCCTGCAGAAACGGATAATCATGCCGATAACTCATTTAACGCAGGGCTGTTTATCGTGAATTCACTGTATACCGCTGAAGGTGTAATGGATAAACACTCGCTGTGGCAGCGTTATGTACCGCTGGTGCGTCACGAAGCGTTGCGCCTGCAGGTGCGTTTGCCCGCGAGCGTAGAACTGGACGATCTGCTACAGGCGGGCGGTATCGGGTTATTGAATGCAGTTGACCGATATGACGCTCTGCAAGGAACGGCATTTACCACTTACGCAGTGCAGCGTATTCGTGGGGCGATGCTGGATGAACTACGCAGCCGCGACTGGGTGCCGCGTAGCGTTCGGCGCAATGCCCGCGAAGTGGCACAGGCGATGGGGCAACTGGAACAGGAATTAGGGCGCAACGCGACGGAAACTGAGGTGGCGGAGCGGCTGGCGATTCCTGTAGAAGAATATCGTCAGATGTTGCTTGATACCAACAACAGCCAACTCTTCTCCTATGACGAGTGGCGGGAAGAGCATGGCGATAGTATCGAGCTGGTGACAGAAGAACACCAGCAGGAAAACCCGTTACAACAGCTCCTTGAGAGCAATTTGCGCCAGCGCGTGATGGATGCCATTGAAGCCCTTCCGGAACGCGAACAACTGGTGCTCACGCTCTATTACCAGGAAGAACTCAATCTCAAAGAGATTGGCGCGGTTCTGGAAGTCGGAGAGTCACGGGTCAGCCAGTTGCACAGTCAGGCCATAAAACGGTTACGCACGAAGCTGGGTAAGTTATAGCGAACGACGTTGTCGGCGCTGAAAAATGCCGCACAACGTATTGACTACCAGGAGTTCTCATGACGGTGCAGCAATCAAAAAGACGGCCTCTAAGCCGCTACCTCAAAGACTTTAAACACAGCCAGACGCATTGCGCCCATTGCCACAAGTTACTGGATCGCATCACGCTGGTGCGCAAAGGGCAGATCGTCAATAAAATCGCCATTTCCCGCCTCGATACGCTCATGGATGAAGCCGCCTGGCAGCAGGAGCAGAAAGAGTGGGTGGCGCTATGCCGTTTCTGCGGCGATCTGCACTGCAAAACGCAGAGCGATTTCTTCGACATCATTGGTTTTAAACAATTCCTGTTTGAACAGACCGAAATGAGCCACGGAACCGTACGCGAGTATGTTGTCCGTTTGCGCCGTCTCGGTAACCATCTCAGCGAGCAGAAAATTTCTCACGATCTACTCCAGGACGGTTATCTTGATGAAAACCTGGCGCCGTGGCTGCCGGAGACCAGCACCAACAACTATCGCATCGCACTGCGTAAGTACGCCCAATATAAAGCGCATGCTCGCCCCGAACCGCAACAGAATTCCTCCCTCCGGATGACTTCTGATATATATTAAAAATGAATAAGATGTAGCAGAGTGATTTATGTCGTTACCCATAAACGCTCTACACTACGGGCATTCATAACAACATTCGGGGTAAATATGAAATTAGCACTTCTGGGACGCCAGGCGCTGATGGGCGTGATGGCTGTGGCGCTTGTCGCGGGAATGAGCGCAAAAACGTTTGCAGATGAAGGTCTGTTGAAGAAGGTTAAAGATCGCGGCACGCTGCTGGTGGGGCTGGAAGGTACCTATCCGCCGTTCAGTTTCCAGGGCGATGACGGTAAATTGACCGGTTTTGAAGTGGAATTTGCCGAAGCGCTCGCGAAGCATCTGGGCGTGAAAGCCACGCTGAAACCGACCAAATGGGACGGGATGCTGGCCTCTCTGGATTCTAAACGCATCGATGTGGTGATCAATCAGGTCACCATCTCCGACGAGCGGAAGAAGAAATATGATTTCTCTACCCCTTATACCGTCTCCGGTATCCAGGCGCTGGTGAAAAAAGGCAATGAAGGCGCGATTAAAACCGCAGCCGATCTGAAAGATAAGAAAGTGGGCGTGGGCCTGGGGACTAACTATGAAGAGTGGTTACGTCAGAACGTCCAGGGCGTTGATATCCGGACTTATGATGATGACCCGACGAAATATCAGGATCTGCGCGTAGGCCGTATCGACGCCATTCTGGTGGATCGTCTGGCGGCGTTGGATCTGGTTAAAAAGACCAAAGATACGCTGGCGGTCACCGGTGAAGCCTTCTCCCGTCAGGAGTCAGGCGTTGCGCTGCGTAAAGGCAATGAAGATCTGCTGAAGGCGGTGGACGCAGCGATTGCTGAAATGCAGAAAGACGGCTCGCTGAAGGCGCTTTCTGAGAAGTGGTTTGGCGCGGATATCACCAAATAGTCCAAACGATATGAAAAAAAAGGCGCTTTAATCAGCGCCTTTTTTATTTCATGCGTTTGAACGTGCATAATAAAAAGAACATCACAACAACGAATAATCGGAGGCTTTATGCCACTGCACAACCTGACACGCTTTCCGCGCCTGGAATTTATCGGTGCGCCGACGCCGCTGGAATACCTGCCGCGCTTTTCTGACTACCTGGGACGGGATATCTTCATCAAACGCGATGACGTCACACCGATGGCGATGGGCGGAAATAAGCTGCGCAAGCTTGAGTTCCTGGCCGCAGATGCGCTGCGTGAAGGCGCTGATACGCTGATCACGGCAGGCGCGATTCAGTCTAACCACGTGCGTCAGACGGCGGCGGTCGCCGCGAAGCTGGGGCTGCACTGCGTGGCGGTGCTGGAAAACCCCATTGGCACCACGGCGGAAAACTATCTCACCAATGGCAACCGACTGCTGCTGGATCTGTTCAACGTACAGGTTGAGATGTGCGATGCGCTACATGCACCGGATGCCCAATTGCAAGAACTGGCCACCCGAATCGAAGCGCAGGGCTTTCGTCCCTACATTATACCGGTTGGTGGTTCAAACGCGTTGGGGGCATTAGGCTATGTTGAAAGCGCGCTGGAAATCGCTCAGCAGTGTGAAGGCGCG
>OLFS01001998.1_pt1 | contig 14076 bp, 7 predicted proteins | sample 1605491 | NCBI WGS metagenome assembly OLFS01 (sample SAMEA3888921, study PRJEB22519) | human gut metagenome | biome: human gut; feature: human-associated habitat; material: faeces | place: Denmark | collected 2011 | reverse complement strand
TATATATATTTTTCTAATACATCAAAGTCGAATTAAATCAAACTCAACTCGTCTATTTCTTTCTAATTGGAAATCATAATATCTTCATACAGAAATAAATTATTATTCTTTGTTTATATATCCCATATCATTTTTTCATTAGACAAATGTATTTCTATAGCACTTTACTCTACACCAAGGGCTTTAAAAACAGCATCCTCTGCACTATTATAGAAAATCAAATTAAAACTTCCAATCAGGTCTACCGGTACTGTACCCAGCTCTGTTGCTGATGTAATAGGTAAGAGCACTCTCTTTGCTCCACTATCCAAACATACCTGCAGAGAATTTGCCAACTCGTCCACCTTCATCATAGTTCCACTGATGCTGATTTCACCAAGCACAGCAAGACTACTAAGTGTTGGTTTCCCGAGGGCAATAGAGCACATCGCAATCAATGTAGGGAGGGCCAGTTTTCCAGTCATTCCTATTCCCTGTAAATCCTGGTAATTAATAATATAATCTTTTGTTGTGGTACTGATGGAACCACTGATACGCGTTCCATTTGCCTTTAGGAAGTTAAAAGCAGTATTTGTGGATTCCTTTGCATCACGGTCACTACCAATACCTGTTCTCTCAAACTTTCCGTTACCCGGAAGCATCTGGCTCTCCAAGCGGAATACACCAAGCATGCCACTCTTCCCCTGGGAGACAGTATAAATCTGTCCCGGATTGCACATTCCTTCTGGAATAAGTTTATCACCACCTTGCTCAGGTACAGAAACATAATGCTCCTCAAAGGTCTCATTATCTATGTAAGAGAAGTTAACATCATAGAACTCCATGCCTCCCAGCTTCTTCAACTGTTCCTTAACACGGCGGCGCATCTCCAAAGAAATCTGGAGAACTTCTTCTACTTCTTCTTTTGTAAAACAGCCATCCGGGTACAGTAACTTCAAATATCCATCTACCATTCTACGCACAGCGATAGTATCTCTCTGATTGAGATTCTTGCCAAGACGGAAATAATGATCTATGGCATCACCATACTGTTCCTTACGAAGCTCACGAATGAACTCTGCAAGGTAGTCGCTGATAAATCCATAGTCATTTGTAAAATGCTCCGGACGAAACTTTGGAATCTCCCACCCCGGCAAATAACAATGAATACGATCAAGGAATGCTGTATCAGTTCCCATTTCAGGAGGGAATGGGTCAAACAGACTTGATGTCTTCAGAAGAACATCCACACTCTGATTGATATTACCTACAAATACCATAGATGCAGATGCAGCTTTTTCTTCTTTGCCTCGTGCGAAAGAACCGGATGCCATGTAATCCTTCATAATCTGCACGCCATCTTTATCCTTGAATTTGATACCTGCTACTTCATCAAAGGCAACACAATCCCATAATCCAACAAGACCAACTGTCTTGCGTCCCATGTTGTAAAACAGGTTTGCTACTGTCGTCTGTCCACCAGATACAAGAATACTATTCGGAGAAATCTCCTTGTAAAGATGAGACTTACCAGTGCTTCGAGGACCAAGTTCACAGAAATTAAAATTGTTCTCTACCAACGGAATCATACGGGTCAGAAGGAGCCACTTTTCACGATAGGATAATTCATCTGGCTCCATGCCAATCGAGCGCAGCATAACATCCAGCCACTCTTCCTTAGTAAAAGCCTGACGGCCCTGTTTCAAACCTTCTATGTCTATATGTGGCATCTGAATCGGAGTCAGCTTTGCAATCCGAATCGGTGTGCCATTCTTTTTTTCTTCTTCAATATACTCATAACTCAGCTGAACAATACACCAAATGCCACCACAAAGCAGGCGATCATATTTTTCAGGATATTCGTCAGTGATAGGTATTCCTCTGATGCCCAGGTTGGAGAAGTCAGCCTGATAGATATTGTCTCTCATATTGAGGCTAACCGTTATCATATCAATGACTGTGTGGCTGCCACGACTACGAAGCCTTGACAAAATCTTCTGCGCTTCATCTGGTCTTACAAAGTTATCGGCAAGAATGTGCTTTACATTCTGCACACCCTGCTTGATAACCTCATCATCGTCGGAACTGCAATATTGGCCTAACAGAAATTCAAGAACATAAACAGGTACATTGGCACCTTCCTTGATTTTCTTGGTAAGGTCTTTACGGACAATCTTGCCATCAAAATGCTGGCGGAGTTTGTCTTTTATAATTTCACGGGAGCTTTCGCCCGTTTCAAATACATTGTCCATTTGCAATCCTCCCATTTGCGGTATCAACTAAAGAAGTCAAATTCATCTACCGAAAATGCAATGTCAATCTGGAATTCTTCTTTTTGCGGCATCTGTAGACCTGTTTCATCTGCGATGACTAAATAGTAGCTTGCTCTATTATCATATTTCAGTGATTTCAGATTAAATCTACAACGGAATATTCGCTCCTGTCCGTTATCACTGGTCTTATCTGCGATAATCTTTTCTGTATCACTTATCTGTTTTCCATTAGAATCAACAAAATACAACAAATAGTTTTCTGCACTGCGGTTATCTCCCACAGCATCCTTCTGATAGAAGTCTAGCGAGAATATCATATTACTAATTTTACGACTTGCAGAAAGAAGTCCTACTTCTACCGGCTTCGTATCGTACTTAGCCTTGTTGCGTTGGTAAGCCTTGGAATCGTTACGAAGATAATGATATTCGATAACCGGAACCACCATCTCCTGAAGGCTGATGCCACCATGCACAAAATTGAGTCCGCCACCTTTTTTCTTAATACGAACACTTTCTCTCGGTGCGAAGGCATCGTAACCATCATCCATGAACTTCACTGGAAGTAAATAATTTGGAGTAGCGCCCTTACGGGTAATCAAGTAACGACGGTCAATCTCTACATCCTGCTCACTCGGTGTCGTCTTGTCCACCTTAGAATCCTCAGTAAGAGGACTGTAGGTATAGAGGAATCCGTGATCGGCGGTAATATACACACGAGTACCACTGAACTCATTACGAATGATTCTCACAATATTTTTGATTTCTTCGATTGCTTCATCGCATGCCGGGAATACCATGCTGTCAGAAGTATGGCTTGCTTCATCCACCTTATCGTGATAGATGTAAACGACATCCATGCCCTTAACTAATGCACTTCTCTCTGCACGTTTCATAGGTGCAATATCTTTATATTTTAGGACTACACTATTACTGTTTGCAGCCTTAAGAACCTTATCTCGATTAGCTGCATCCGTAGACATTCCGTCTGCCAGAATCTGCAGGTCACCATTACTGCGCTCCTTGATGGACAACTGCTTATGAGGAAGCAATGCGGCCATACCAAACTTTGTAACTGTTGGGAAAATACCTGCGCAAGAGCCTAGTGTAACCTTACTCTGCGTCTCACGGAGGAGCTGTTCTGCCAGAGATGCGGCCACCTCATATCGGAGTGCATCAGAGATAATGACGAATACACGATTATCCTCGCTCTTTACCTTCTGGTTATAGAAGTCTTCCTGTTGAGGAACTTCCATGATACGTCCATATTTCGCTAACTCATCTGCACAGGCTTCAGACCAATTGTTACCCAGTTCACCAAGGAACCAGTGTGTATAAAGGCCTTCCACCTTATCGGTTACCTGCTTGAAAAGGTCATCCAGATGGTCGTTTCCCACAGTCAAGCTCTTTCCAAATGCCAAGTGATACTGGCGATAATAGGTGTCCATATGGTAATAATCTTCCGTGTACTCTTTCCAGACATTTCTTGCCTCTACTGTATAGAAGCCTGCAGAGTATTCCAAGAAGAACGCCTGCATCTTTGCCACTTGAAGAATACCCTCGTAGTAGCATTCCACATCATCATACCAGGCCAAGGTTCGGCGTTTCTCGACCGAATTCGTAATCACATCTACATTGATAATATGATCGTTGATTTCAGTCATAAGCTGCATTAGAATGCATTCGTTAACGCAAGGGAACACCTCCATACCTACCAAATCATCCAATGGTACCTGCTTGAAGCGGTTTCTGAGAATGAGCTCTTCTTCCACATTTCGCAGAATTTCAACAAGTCCCTGTCTATTATCTCCTGCAATCCACTCAGATACAAAATCATAGCACCACGCCTGATGCGGTGTGGAAATAAAGCTATCGAGGCCTGCCAGATATTCTATACGGAGTGTCCTGGTTGTTGCCGTAAGAAGGATGTGTGTCACCAACATCCCAATAGTAGAATCTTCTTCTTCAAAGTATCCAGTCGCCTGCTTTGCAAGTGCCCAGAAAGATGCCTCGGCTCCATAACTTACAAGGCTCTGGAATACCTCGTTCGACTCCATATCAGTTCCACCACCGATAACAGCTTTTATAATGCTGTTAGGATTAGCATCATCGGTACCACAGATAGCAGCCATAACGGTAAGATGCATCTGTGATGAAGTGCTAATACCTTTATTCAGCTTTGCGAATGCTGCTCTTCTGGTCTGTGCTCCGAAGAACTTTTTATATACCTTTACCAGCCTACGGAAGTCCGGAGTTGCCGGAAGGTTAATCTCATTCATCCAGATAGAAACCAAGTCAGCTCTAAACTCTTCGCTATAAAGCTCAATATTCAGAAGCCAGTTGTCTTCCTGTGACTTATACGAAATTGGACTGTAAACCAGATAATTGCTGGTTGTATCATCTACATTCAACAGCTTCTTAGCTGCAAAGTTGTTAGTACCAGTAAGCACCAGTAGCTTTGCCTTATCCACCTGAATATCATCCAGCTTGTCCTCAAACTCTCTATCCTCGTCATACCAGAAGATGATACGACGTTTATAAAACTCCGGCAGCGGTGCAGCAAATCGCTTATTCAAATCTCGGATTATTGTATCTAAATCCATACTGGCCATGCTGCCACCTCCTTATTTAATCTTTGCCAAGACATCCTTGAATATCTCGTAATTCTTCTTCACACCATCATCAAGGTCGATGGAAATCATCTGGTCAGCTAAGTGATGGATTTTTTCTTCATACTCATGGATTTCAGTCGCTTGATCATTTAGTATTTTGAGCTGCTTATTGAGCTTTACTTTCTCACTAGTAGACGCATTCACAATACGTGTTTCCAATTCAGCAATTGCAGTACGATAACGAGCCTGCTGTTCATGAACATAATCAGTACGAATACGAGCAATAGTATCCGGCTGATAGCGATGCATATAAATCAAGCACTTAAAAGCATTCTTCTTACCAGAATCAAACATCCAGTAAATTGGGCGTTTACCAGAACCTGAAACAGAATACTGATTGCAATGTTCTGAATAAAAACCCTTTTCACTCATAAAGTATTCTCTAATTACATCCTTAGGTGATCCATTCTTTCCATTGAGAGCACTTGCAATAAATGTCAGATTTTCCTCCAATGTATCTTTACCAAATACGGCTGTAACAAACTGAATAAATTTTCCGACTATATCGTCTTCAAAATATTCATCACTACAAATTGGTAAAATATTGTCTGAATCTGGTATAAACGTAGTGTAATTAGAGTCGCTCCAATTACCTCCAGCGAACACAATGTATTCCTTATCAAGTGAATATCGTCCAAACATACATCCAACGGCATAAGAAATTAGTGATTTTATTTCTCGTACTAAGTCAGCATGGTGGCACGATGCCTCAACTTCCTTGTCCAATACATCAGGAGACATCTCCTCTTCTAATCCATACAACTCAATAAAAATTTTATTGAGCTCTCTCTCATTATGTTTTAGTCTCTTGAATTGTTCAGAACATTCCCACTCCCATATCTTGAAAGCCTCCGAAATCAATTTTTCACCATTTATCAAAGGGTGTTTCTTAAAGCCCCATGAGGTTTCAAAAGAATTCCAGTCTCTTTGGGAAATTGAAATATTCTCCTTTACAAGTTCTTCTACTAGTGACTGTTTCTCTGAATCAAACGCAACAGGTATCCTTGCCATATCCCCGACCTGAGTAGTAATAGTAGGATTCAATATCTTGATACATTTCTGGGAAACAGTAGAGTTCAGGAAGCCTAAAATATAATAAATCTTATCTTCTTCTGGGAATCCACTAGATCCCTTTATATCAAACATAAATCCATTTTCAGTATATCTTCCTGAAAACGTTGCGCTTGTGATATCAGACCAAGTAATGCCTTGACGAAAATAAAATCCAAGATTTTGAGGTCTCGATCTTACTTTTCCATACTTATCCTTGAAATTCTTAATTTCGTATCCATCATTTTCCCAATTGACAACGTAATCCCTATTGCCATACCAGCGTCTAAATGCGCCACCCTTATTATAAGGGAACCATTTATATCCACTATCATAAGCCTCTTCGCATGAATGCATTCCCATTCCTATTTTAGCAAACGACGGCTCAAACCATAGTTTTAGAAACAGGTCATTGTTAGCAGTTGCCAGACCTTGTTTAGGTGCTGCTAACTCGGAAACTGTCGGGAAATTTTCAAATGCACTCAACATTTTTTCACTTGCCCAAAATGCAATAGGATGCCCCTCAATGCGAAGATAGTTATCCATATTTGTCTTGTAAAAATAACCACACTCTCTGTTTTGAAGCGCCTCAAGTGTTTTTGCTCTTTGTACATTCATTCCACCCTTGAAATCAGAGAGTTTTATGTAATATCCATCTTTTTGACTTATATCGTTTTTCAAAACAAAAGTACAAATAGGTACCGTAGCTTCTTCGTACGCTGAATACTCAAACTGTACTAAACTAGCAATATTTTTGTTTTCGATGATGTAGCCTCTTAATTTTTCGTAGCGCTTAATAAACATCCAAACAAACGGTGTCATAAATCCAGTATAACCATTACGTTCTGTATAAAATAAATTACGATACATAAAGGCACTAAATAAATCCCCTGAGTAATCTTTATAGTTTGCCATAAGATATTCTTTTAAAGTATCGTTATATCGATTAAGATAAGGCGGATTTGTGGCAACCACTGAATATTTACGAATTAGAATATCCGCAACCTTAATTATTGGCTCAAACTCATGCATCGCATTATCACTGAACAGATCAATCTTTTCACGAACAGCATTTAGTCTTTCATATAAAGGCTCCATCTCAACACCAGAAATAGAAATCAGCGAACCTATCTCCTTAGCATTGTGGAATTTATCCAACAGAATAGACATATATTCTCTTACTCTATCATCGCCCTCACAGAAAACATCCATATAATAGTCATCTATGTGATTACTTTCAGGAATAGAAAAAATATTCGGTTGGATATTTCTATTCAGAAATTTCCTATCATACTGACAGGCTTTCATCATTACTGAAAAATACGCCAGCTGTGCAGCACGATTATCGATATCTACACCAAAAATATTATTTTTTACAATTGATGCTGTTGCCTCTCTTTGTGAATAACCATACTCAGTATAAATCCACATAAGCACGTCAAATGCATAAATAGCAAAATGCCCAGAACCAATGCATGGATCAAAAAAAGTAATTTCTTCTGGTCTAATCGGCTCATTCTCTTCTGTAACTTCACTAGCGATATAATATTCAAGCTGTTCCGGAAGATGAGAATTTGGGCTTCTTTCAATCCAATAACGTCCTAACGAATTATCAACTATATAGCGGACAACCCAATCGGTTGTAAAAAGCTGTGTTGCAGCAGGGATATCTTCTTTTTTTACTGCCCCCTTATTATTGATATTTACGACTTCTTCATGTCGTTCAGAAATATAATATTGGTATAGCCATCCTATTATTTCTAGCTGTCCATTTTCAGAAGTAATATCAAAATTATCCTCAGGAATTTTTGATATCATCTGCTCTATAACACTTCCTTCACGAAGAAGGTTGTCCGGGAACAGAAGCTCAGTGTAGTCAGCAATCTTCTGGAACATACCCGGAAGTACGCTATTCAGTGCATTACATTGGGTAATCAGAAGATACTTATATAGTTCATCATTATCATTGGCATCCTTATAAGCATAGACTTTCTCCATATCGAGGCCGTCCAGCTCCATGTGGATTGCCTCTGTCAGAATCTGAGGCTTGAAGGCATTGTTCTCATCAGTGAAAACACGCACTCTAGTAGGGAGGTAGCCATTAACTTCCATGAAACGTAGCGCAGAGAAACGGTTAAACCAGGTGTAGGCAACTTCTTCTATAACCTGCTCGTATCCTTTTTCTTTAATCTGCCCAATCAGAGCAGCTCTTTGCTTCTTCTCAGTAGAAGAAAGCAGGTGCCCATTGACGCTATCGTCATTTGGATTTCCGACCGCTTTATCGGAAATACCATATTTCAACGCCCTCTGGCCCACACGAGAGATTAACGCCCTACGAGCTTCAATGGCGAATTTTTTTATCGCATTCTTGTTCATAACGGTCTCCTTAGCTTAATTTGATTCCGTCGCAATCCTTCATCATCGCCATTAGGGATGCTCTCATTCTTTCAACGTAGACATCGATATCCTCCTGACTCTCTAACGTCTTAGAAGGGAATACTACCTGACGGTATACTTTCTTGATGACTTTTTTCGGAGCCGGAGGAGTCTCAACTCCACCTTCTTTCTCTTTGACCTGAGGTGCAACTGGAGTCTTCAAATGAATGATGCTATCGATTTTATCGACCATCTCATCCTTATATACACACAGCTGCGGTACCAGACCATCAAGAAGTTGCAAACTTTTGAACTCTGCTACTCTTACTTTCTGCTGCTCAAAGAACTTATCAGCACGCTCAGAGAGTATTCTAGCTTCATAGACATCACCAGCAAGAGTATGAATCTCAGCCAAACATTGACGAATAATTTCAAGAATCTCAACACGCTTTGCTTCGAGAAGTCTTCCGTGGCCCTCACAAACTGTTTCCATCAATTCGTTCAGTTCAGGAATTCTCTTATAAACACTACTTTGTCCAGCTTCTACTACGGTAATCTTACGAATCTGATTCAGAGCCTGATTTGACTCCTCTTCTTTCTGAAGATAAGAGAGGTCATTTCTTAGCTCTTCTTCCATGCGAACAGCTGCATCAAACACCTGCACCTGATTCTTAAAAAAGCCTTCCACGCTCTGCATATCATCCTTATTATCGAGAAGGCTGCCTTCCTCTTTCAAAAGTCTGTTAATCAGAGCTGTATTGTCCTTACGCTGAGAAAGCACGCTTTCCATTAGGCTAAGAGCTTTCGTCACAAGGTGGTGGTCAGGGTATTTATGACCAGCGTAACGTTCATTCAGCTTCTCATAATGAGACTTTTGCTCTTCAAACTTCTCAACGATATATCTAACAAGTCCATCTTCATCATCTGGAACATCCATTACGTCGAAGTATTCACGAAGCAAGTCTTTAACCGCACGCATCTTGGTCGCTGTAATAACTTGGCGCTTCAAGACGTTGGTCTTTCCGATTTCACTCTTTTTACGGAGCATATTCGTCAAATTAGGATTGTCCGGCGGAATCGTTTCTCCACCATATTTGATAGTAACTTTTTGATCATAAATCAACATCGCAACTACAACTGCAATATCGATTTCTTTCCATCCATAAGGAATTGCCTGATAACGACTTTGTATATCTGCCATCGAAGTAGAAAGTTTCTTTGCATCCTGCATTTCCAAATACTCTTCCACCCTCACAGCTGCATCACGGTTTTCTTCAAGGCCAGCCATGACACCATTCAGGTGTTCCCCCTTCAGAACTGCAAGCACGTCTGCATCTGTGTCAGCATTCTTAGTAATGAGGCCAAGCTCGCTATAAACATGGGTAACCAAATACTCCAGTGCTTGGTCTAACTTACTCTTGGCATCGCCACCTTTGATTTCAATATGCTCTCCATCTACATAGAACTCAGCATCAATAATAGCCTTTCTCAAATCCTCCGCTGCAGAAGACTCATACTTTGTAGCCTCGTCCTGATGATTGCGGATGATGGCCTGCACAGACTTCGGAAGCTGCACCACATTACGCTGCTTCACATATTTACGCACCTTCATTGCTCTTTCCAGAGACTCGTAGTAAGGAGTATCGGAAAGCACAACGATTGCCTGATTCTTAGACTCTGTCATAAGGCGAAGTTCGCTCTTCTCAACAGTATCCGTTGCTACTGTCATGATGCGAAGTTTCATACCACCGGTTACGGCACCAATGCTTGTAGTGTCTACCATCGGATCAAATGGGAAGTCGTACTTTCCGTAACGGTATTTCTTTGTTGTATAGATATCAGCAAAAATCATCTGACCGATACGCTCCACGATTGCAGAAGTATCAACCTGAGTATTTTTGTAAATGTCTCTTTGAATATCCTGCTCTTCATCAGTCAGGAAATTATAAGTGTCACCGGTTCTTCCGATATAGTTCTGGCTAAGCAGACGGTCCAGACTACCACGTACCTTTTCACGCATTGTAATCTTATCCAAATGAATATCATCCGCAATAAGGATAACAATATTATCAAGGTTTGCCGGAATATCATCCACATAACGGATAAGATACAGAAGCTTTAATACGTCCACATCATACTGCTCAATGCCATCTCTGTTATCTGCTGCCTTTTGGCAACGCTCAATAACACGACGAATAGAGCTGTCAAGGAATGTGTGTACCGTATCGTAGAACAAATAGAACGGTGCTAATGCATACTCGTCCTTATCCTGAATCTTCTGTGCTGCTTCTTGGAATCCGGAAAGCATCGAACGTTCCCCACCAGAAAGGTGTTTACCAGAGTTACCATGCTTACGAATTTCAGCAAATACCTTCTGCATGATAATGAACTGGTACGGCACAAACGGAAAGTTTCTGGTAAAGTCCTGAGGACCAGTGTATCCCTTAATGTCTAGCATGGCGTCGGTAAAGCTAAACAGGTTGCGGAGAACGGAATCGTTCTGGTTATATAACTGCTCCAATGCTGGTTCCACTTCAATCTTTTTCTTCAAAATACGTTTCTGGATAACTTCATCTGCGGAAGAAGAAGTTAAAGAAAGTCTGGTCTTGAAGCGAGCTTGAATACGAGAGAATTCATTTTCACGAGCCTTGATGATTTCATCGATAGCTTCCTGACCGGTACAAACAATCCAAATCTTACCGCCACACTCACTACCGATTTTCTCAACAAGAGACTGCAGGTTGATAAGAAGATCTGTGTCTCCACCTACATACTGGCCAACCTCATCGACCATAAATAGCAAACGGAAATCATCCGGTTGATTATCCACATAGTCTTTCATCTCAGAAACAAGCTGTGCGATGCTGGTCTCTACGGTCTCGGTTCCATTGAACCAGTTTCGTGCAGCATCCTCGCTCATACCGAGGACTTCTTTCAATGTATCAACAATATCGTCTTCAAAGAAAGCGAAGGCATCTCTAGACTCAAGCCAAGGACCACCATTTTTTCCCTCAAATACACGACGGAACTCTGCGGTCTTTCCACGCTTTTCGATGAACTGCTCCAGCTTTGCCACCTTAAGATTCTCTCCATAGAAACCAAGATAGTTATAGAACATCTTTGCAAAAACACGAAGAACAGCAGTCTTGTCCTTATTGATAGAACCTTCGATATCGATATTGAAAAGAATGGTGTCTGTATGGCCCTTGGTAACAGAATCAATCAGCATGAATGTTGCCGGGTCATCCTCAAACTTTTTACGGAATCTTTCTACGGTACGAACGCCCTGAACCTCCTGATTGGCAAGCAGGTATGAGAGCATTTTCAGGAAGTGGGATTTACCACTTCCAAAGAAACCGGAAATCCAAACTCCGATATCTGCAGTGCCTTCTCGGAAGGACTCACCATAATTATTAAAGAAGGTAATGAAATGCTTCTTCAAATCTCTGGTAATGACATACTCGTCCAATTCCTGAACAAGAACATCTGTGGCATCTTGGTCTACTTTAACGACGCCATTAATTTTACGATTAATATCATCTTGGAATAATTGTCCAATAACCATTGCTGTTCCTCCTTAAATCACATTGAAAGCTCGGTAGTAAGGATTTTTCTTAAGGCGATTAAATAGCTGTACATCACGTCCATCATAATTGCCCGGATAGAACACCAGAATCGGAACATCTGGAAATTCTGGTTGCATCGCATTTAACAGGTCATGGACTCTGATAAACGGAAATGCATCTCCCACTCCTGTGATGACGAGTACGTCACCAGCTTCATGCGGTTCGTATTTCATCTTATTTACAAACGCCGTATTATTGGCCATACGGCTCATTTGGTCTCGAATAAATTCTTTACCTTTTTTCTCTTCCATTGCAGGTATTGTTTTTGCGATACGCTTATCTTCACAGATGGAAAGGAATACTTCATATAAATTGTGTTTTATTAGATGACAGCTCATTGAGTGATCTGTCATAATCTGTTCGATAAAGTGTCTGACCATCATCTCATTGGATGGGTCATAACAGAAGATTCGTATATTTACCTCATTACTCAATCCTTTACCTTCAAGAAACTCTGGCTCCTGCATTAAGGCTCTGAGGTTATCTAGTCTTTCTTTTAATTCGCTCACTGGGACCTACCTCCTTACGAAAAGCAATTGAATGCAGGAAGTGCAATCTCATCACCATTCTCACGGATTGCATTCTCAAGTATTGGCTGAAGCCATACCGGATTGAGCTTTGTGAACTTGATATTATCGATGTATTCATTTTCAACTAACATCTTTATGATTACCTGTTTCAGCTTAGTAACCGTGGAATCGCTCCATGTTGCCACCCAGTCATCTTGCTCCTGCAAACGCAGAAAATAGCTATTCAGATCTATCTTACAAAAAGTAGTGTCCGATAATCTGTACTTTTCACCGATGACAGTAATCATAAAATCCCAAACCAATCGGTACTGTTTCATCATAGCATACAGACAGATCTGCTTCGCTACATCGGATGGCTGTATTGCGATTGCCGTCACTAAAGAGTTATCACCAAGTGCCCCCAGTCTTCTCAGGCAGGCAAGTGCTATCTTGCGCACTGATTTTTCTGTCGGGTACTGAAATAAATTATCTGAAACAATACGCTCTACTACTTCTTCTAAGCTACATCCTTCGTGAAGTAACTTGGCGGTAGTTCGTACCTCATAAAATAAAAATTGTTCTCTTGTTATAGCAGCATTATATGGACTCGCTGCCTGCAGAGTCACTTTTGTTGTATCTGACATATTCATCCTCCACCGGAGAATTAAACTTCTTTTTCTTCCGGTTCTTCATCGGGTATTATCTGCATAATATCTGCAAAATCACAATCAAGGCCTTCACATATTCTTAGCAAAACATCTGTTGTAATATTGTCGCCTCTCGTAAGCTTTGCAACAGATGCTGAACTAATACGACATTGCTTCATTAGATTTTTTTTCTTTAAGCTTTTATCTATAAGAAGTTTCCATAATCTATTATAACTAATTCTCATTCTATACCTCCGCTATTGCAGTTATAAATGAAATTCAGTATTAATATATACTTACAAAAAAATAGTTTTATCTGAATAAATTTCTATTTATCATTTATTATCGGCTCACAAACAATAATATCCATTAGATTTAAGATAAAATTGTACTATATCACATTACAACTTATACCTATATTACGAATCAAGTAAACAGCATTACCAAATTTCAGCATAATCCTCTGATATTTTACAGATGCAATTTTATTTATTATGATATGATTGTAATTATAAGTAACCATAATATATTCATGCTAATTTCATAATTTAAATTATATCAGAAATATATTAAAAAGAAACAATAACTTTACGATGGCAAAATAATAAAGTGTATTTTAAAAGTTTTTAGTTTACTTTCTATAAACATACCAATTAATCCATTCGTACATCAGCAACCCCAATATTAACAATCCATTATATTGATATACCTCCTCATTAAGCAAAACAACTAGATATATGATATAGGATTACTTCTGTTTGTCACACTACAATATACAATTACCGCAATATTTACAAAAGCCTCCCATCAAAAGACAGGAGGCTTAGTTAACTTAGTAATAACTAAAGTTATTTGTTATTCTTATTCCCACTCAATTGTAGCAGGTGGTTTAGATGTAATATCGTACACGATACGGTTGATGTGTTGTACTTCGTTTACGATACGAC
>OLFS01001993.1_pt1 | contig 14093 bp, 20 predicted proteins | sample 1605491 | NCBI WGS metagenome assembly OLFS01 (sample SAMEA3888921, study PRJEB22519) | human gut metagenome | biome: human gut; feature: human-associated habitat; material: faeces | place: Denmark | collected 2011 | reverse complement strand
AACACGAAAATAGGAGATAAACACCTATGATTAGTGTTTACCTCCTACTCGATTTGAATAAAAAATAAAGGCTAGGTTTCCAGAATCGTGAACCTAGCCTTTGTTATTATCTGGCTTTTTGCTTTTTATTAGAATATCGGTGTGCCGATGCAGCCGTTAGGTGCCTGAATATGCAGCATCGCACAAACGGTAGCGGCAATATCTGTCATATAGTGAGGCTGGGCACTCTCGCCGTGCTGGATGCCCCAACCCATAAACAGGCAAGGAATATGGATATCGTATGGATTCCATGCTCCGTGGGTAGTTCCCTTGCTGCTGTAATAATCGTAGTGACCTGGTTTCAGTACAATCTGAACACCTCCGCTGCGCTCGCGGTTATAACCGTTAATGGCGCGGAACTTCAACTCTTCAGGGATGCTCTCGATAGAGGTCTTCTCCATGTCGAAGGCATAGTGCACGTCCTTGTCCTTCTTCAGTCTGTCTACTACCACCTGCTTGATGGCTGCGTAATCCAGACCGAGTTCTTCGATGATGTCTGTATTGAAGAATACCTGATTGTTCATGATGGTCTTCACGAGATTCTTCTCGGTATTGAACTTCGTCTTCAATATCTGGTTCAGTTCTTCCATCATTCCCTTCTTGTTCCAGATGCCGGCAGGGATTCGTTGGTCTTGCAGGAAGGTGGCGTTGTTTACGCCTCCATGGTCGGCGGTGAGAAAGGTGAGATAATTTCCCTTGCCCACGGTCTGGTCGAGATAAGCGAAGAAATCTGCCAAAGCCTTATCTAATCTGAGATAGCAATCTTCTGTTTCGATGGCGTTCACGCCCACCTGATGTCCGATGTAGTCGGTGCTGGAGCAGCTGATGGTCAGCAAATCTGTATCTGTGTTTCTACCCAGATTTTCTCCCTCAATGGCAGCCTTGGCAATATCGAAAGTCAGGTTGCAGCCGAATGGGGTACTGCGGAGAATCTTGTAACCATGCTTTTTATATAAGGTAGGCAGATCGAGTGGCAATACTGCCTTTTCGCCTTCAACAATTCCATTCTCGTAGTTGTTGTCATCGCTGGTGCTCTCCTTGTAGGAATCGATAGGATAGAGCGTCTCCCATTTCTGTGAAAGATACTTGTTTGGGAGTTTCTGCTTGTTGAACTTGTTCACCCACTCAGGCAACTTATCCATATAGAAAGTACTGGTGATGAACTTGCCCGACTTGTCATCAAACCAGAAAGCGCCATTGGCGTGATGGCCCGCAGGGAGGATAGATGCTCTGTCTTTCAAGGCAACACCAATCACCTTAGAGCGGTTGTTGGTAGCCAGACGGAGTTCATCACCGATGGTGGTTACCCACAGATTGCGAGGCGACATCTTGCCAGCCTTGCTGTCTGAACCTACCGGGTTGACGGTATCGTCGGCAGTACAATACACTACCTTTCCATCTTTCACGAAGTTGTTTCCTGCAATTCCGTGGATGGAAGGAACGGAACCGGTCCAGATAGAAGAGTGGCCGATGGCTGTAACCGAAGGGATGTAAGGAATCTTGCAGTTTTCTACGCTGAATCCTTCTCCGAGCATTCTCTTGAATCCGCCTTCGCCGTAGCGGGCGTAGTAGCGATAGAGATAATCCCATCGCATCTGGTCGATAACGATGCCTACAACGAGCTTAGGGCGTTGAGGCTGAGCCTGTGCAATGCCGCAGAAGCAGCAGAGCACGAAGATGAGTTTGATAATCTTATTCATAGTCAAAATGTCTTTTTTATACATAACCATTCAGTATTGTATATTGCTATTCGTTTGCAAAGATACAACTTATTTTGGTATTTAACGATAAAAAAGACGATTTTTACCCAAACTTCTCATGGCGTTCAATACTGCCAGTACCGTAACACCTACATCGGCAAAGACTGCCATCCACATGGTGCCGAGACCAATGGTGGCGAGAATCAGTACGGCAACCTTTACTCCGATGGCAAATATCACGTTCTCGTGAGCGATATGAATGGTTCTTCTGGCTATCTTTACGGCAAGGGCAATCTTTCTAGGGTCATCATCCATCAGTACTACATCGGCAGCTTCGATGGCTGCATCGCTACCCAGTCCACCCATGGCAATGCCCACATCGGCACGCTTCAATACAGGGGCATCGTTGATGCCATCGCCTACGTAAGCGAGTGTCTTGCCTGCTGGTTTTGTCATCAGCAGTTGTTCTACATGCGAAACCTTGTCGGTTGGCAGCAGTTCTGCGCGGCACTCGTCCAGTCCCAGTTTGTGGGCAACATCTTCTCCCACTTCTCTGCGGTCGCCCGTCAGCATTACCGTTTTCTCTATTCCAAGTTCTTTCAGCTCTCTGATGGCATGGGCGCTTCCTCCCTTAAGGGTGTCGTTGATCACAATATGTCCCGCATACTTGCCATCAATGGCGACGTGGATGATGGTTCCCACCTGGTTGCAGTCGTGCCATTGGGTACCGATGCTTTCCATCATCTTCTTGTTGCCCACGCAAACTACCTTGCCGTTCACTTGGGCACGGATACCCTGTCCTGCAATCTCCTCTACATCGGTCACCTCGCAGCCATCTGTTGCTTCTTGCGGAAAGGCAGTACGCAGGGCTGCGCCGATAGGATGAGTGGTGAAATGCTCGGCATGAGCCGCCAAATGCAGCAGAATCTTCTCCTTGTCAGAATATTCGCCAATATGCACATTATCTGCATCGTGGGATGAATGGTCTGGGCAGGAATCATCAGCATGAACAGCTGCCACGGCAAACTCTCCGTGGGTCAGAGTTCCGGTCTTGTCGAACACAACGGTTCCCACCTTGGCTAAAGCATCCATATAGTTGCTGCCCTTGATGAGAATACCGTTCCGGGATGCTCCGCCGATGCCGCCAAAGAAGGTGAGGGGCACGCTGATGACCAGGGCGCAAGGACAGGAAACTACCAGGAATATCAAGGCGCGGTTGAGCCATAATGGGAAGTTCTCGCCAAAGGTTCCTTCACCTACGATTCCTGTTGCTGCCAGGAATGGTGGAATAACCGCCAGGGCAATGGCTGCGAAAACAACGATAGGAGTATAGACTCGGGCGAAACGGGTGATGAAAGCCTCGCTCTTCGACTTGTTCTTGTCTGCACTCTCTACCAGCGCAATAATCTTGGAAACGGTACTTTCGCCAAAACTTTTGGTGGTGCGTACACGAACTACTCCTGAAAGATTGATGCAACCGGACATGATAGTATCGCCTTCATTTAAATCCCGTGGCATACTCTCACCTGTCAGGGCAATGGTATTCAAGGCTGAGCTTCCCTCAACAACAATACCATCCAATGGAACTTTCTCTCCCGGACGGATTACGATAGTTTCTCCTATCTTGACGTCTTCCGGCGAAACCGACTCTATTTTTCCGTTTCTTTCAACATTCGCTACATCCGGTCGGATATTCATCAGATGTGAAATACTGTCGCGGCTCTTTCCTTCCGCATATCCTTCGAAGAGCTCGCCCACCTGAAAGAAGAGCATCACAAAGACTGCCTCCGGGAATTCTGTATCTGATTCTGGGAAGAATCCGATGCAAAGTGCTCCGATGGTAGCGATAGCCATCAGGAAGTTTTCGTTAAACATATCGCCCTTGGCAATACCTTCTGCAGCTTCGCCCAGCGTCTCATGTCCTATCAATAAATAAGGAATGAGATAGACGAGGAGCAACTGCCAGGTAGCCAGACTGTATTCCTTTTCGATGAAAACAGCGATAATCAGGAGGATGATGGTTGCTCCTATCAGAAAGAGTTTGGATTTCAAACCGCCTTCTTCATGGTGATGGTGGTGGCAACCGCACCCCTGGTGCTCATGTTCTTCTGTGCCGCATGAGCAGTCATGATTGTGCTCATGATGATGTTCGTGAGAATTTTCACAATGGCATTCATGATGATGTTCGTGAGAATGTTTCATTTCTTCCATAATTTTGCAATACTTTTAGTTCTATATAACCCGGAACATTCAGTTCCTTTTTCTATTTCGGTTGCAAAATTACGAAAAGGTTTCTGCAACTTGGTTGCAAAAGCTCCAGTTGCCCTCTTTTTCTTGCTGGATAAGTTCTGTGCAAAAAGAAAAACAGCGGCCTACGATTGCTCGTAAGTCGCTGTAATAGAAGCGTGGACCAGCTAGGGCTTGAACCTAGGACCTCCAGATTATGAGTCTGTTGCTCTAACCAACTGAGCTACAAGTCCAAATATGGGCAATTTTCACTGGTTATATTTAAACCATTCCATTGTCTCCTACTATCTAACGTTCTTTTTCTTTCTAACTCAAATGATTAATTTTAAAGTAATTACGCTATTTAATAGAGTTGTAGGGAGTTGTTTGGTACCCATTTGTAATTTTATACAGACTTGAACTGTTATGTAGGCCTCTAACCTAATAAATCTCGGGGACGGTATAAACCGCCCCCTTGAAATGCAACTTAATTAAATTTTTCTGTCCAATATGATATAAAATATATAATACTGGAGATCAAGATTATTATCAACATAACAATTACTACTATCAACGAAAAATCGCTTATGTTAGTTATATTCGTTATGTTTGACAATAAGTCAAAAAGAGGGAATGCCGAAATAATTATTAACGCTATTGATACGAATAGCTCTCCATGTTCTTTTATCATAGATATAATGCTATTTGTGATATCTCTTCATAGTCATCTTCACTGACAAACCATGAATCGTTATCTGTTGTTAAATAACTCTTTCTTGATCCCAAATCTACATCACTTAATGATAATACACACATATCATCAGGATTTGCAGATTTATAATCTTTTAACTCTACGTTTTCATCACTACAATGCGCTTTAAGTCTACGCAATGATGAGTGATGGCGTCTAACTTCTAATTCTTCGTCAGACATTTGTCCGTTTTTTCTACGTTTTGCCATAATTAAGGACTAATAAAAATTATTCCGTCTTCAATGCATGATGGTGATTCTTCGTTCAAATCCTTTGAATCGTTTACTTTTGGACAAGAGAAAGGATTGTTAAAGATACACCCATTGCAATTGTATTGACGTTTAGCCCTAACAATAATGCCATTTATTTTGTAGATTCTGCCAGGACTAAGTTTTTTACTCATAGTTCACCTATTAATTGAAGCTTGTACATTGGTTGCTTAACTGGAACCATTTCGTATCCTTTACGAATTTCATCAACTTTTCGTAATACTCTAGATATTTTTCCAAGTTGATATACTCTATGTATGGTCTCACCCTTGGTGTAAGCTAGTATAAAACATACAAATCTTGATGGATTAGCATATAGCTTATCATATACAGGTGATACGCTATGATAGAATGCACCAACACCTTTCGTTGTGTCGATTTTATCCATATCACTTTTACTAACCAAAATCTTTGTTGCTTTTCCTTCCTTTCCTAGATGTTCTGACCTATATATATAGTATTTTCCAGTTGATACATCTCTAACAGCTGTGCATTTGTCGCCGATGTTATTGATTACGACCATTAAACCACCTACCATTATGCCACTAGGCAACACTTGGCGTACTACGTCTCCTTTACTAAACTTCATTTGTGTACAAATTTGATTTTGTATCGAACAATTGATGTTATTACACCATTTCTTAACCTAATGCCAAGTGTAGGCTCAATAGAGAATTGCTTGCATGTGTTAATATAGTCTACAACACTCTTTGAGATTGGAATAATCTCTGAGAATCCTGCAGACTTATCAACATACACAGCTAGATACTTAACGGTTTTACCGTTAACACTCGGTTTCTGTACTATTTGTTTAATACATTCAACCTTGCAAACCATTGTGTCTATTGCAGCTTTTTGCTGCGCTTGACACTTTGAAGTCAATAACAATAACATTATTATTATGACTATCGCAATCAGTGGGCCAGGACTTTGATTTTCCGGCTTTTCGTACAATTTTACACCCATATTAAAAACCGTTTGTAATTCTACAAATACATCCTGCAGATTCAAGAGTATCCTTCATAGTGTTAATGAAGCTTTCATCAGGAGACTGAGACAACAGTATGTCATGTTTATCATCAGCAGCTGTGTCTACAATAGCCTTTGCTCTTTCTATAGGCATGTTTAACTGAAGTGACAGCGTTCTTACTGTACTCAGCTTCTTATTATCTTCTACTTTGTCTAAGTATAAGTAATAAGTAGTTTGTACTGGAATGCCATTAGCTTCTTTTTTGGCTACTGCTTCTTCCGTCTCCATAGATGATACAACTGCTAACAGTAAGTTAACATTATGTCTCATATCTTTTGTGCTTGAACACTCTGACTGGAACTTGATTTTTCCGTCGTTCTGAATAATAACATTCAACATAAGATTAATGAATTGTTATGAATTTAACACTTGTCTTGCCAGCTCCTGGAACATTTGAATGTTTGTTGTTAATATAACTATTCAAAGTATTTTCCAAAGATTTGGCATTACATTTACTTAATCCAGAAGAGAGGATCATTGTAGATCCTCCCTCCTTAGCAACTACCTTGTAGTTAAGGTATTCAGCATCAGGCTTCCCTTTTGCTGACTGCGGCTTAACTGTTTGGTTATGCGTTTGCTTGTGTTTCTTCTGATTCATCACCTGTGCAAATGAATGGTTTACAATCCAGACCAATGGCCTTAATTACATTAGGCTCACTGAGCTTGTCTTCTGCGACTTCGCTAATTCCTCTAGCGATAAATGCAAGATGCCTCAAGTCATCAATGCTGTTGAATTTACCATCAACTTCAACTGTCACCTTAATGGTCTGTTCCTCTGTTACGGCGTCCAGTTCAACGTCAATAGATTTCAAGATTGGAATGTGTTTCTTGAACTTAGTCTCCACGTAACTAGGAGCATCCAAATCAACATGATCTGGAGACAGTGTACGAGATACTGTTACTACTGTTTTGTTACCGTCAGCAAAAACTTCTGACCCAAGCTTTGGGTATCCTTCACCCAACAATTTTTCGATAATGTTCATAATTTTGATAATTAAACATTGTTTATTTTTGTGTAAGACTTACCGCTTACACTCGGTATAAAAAGTGTTCCATCTGTATTTGTAGAGGCTTTGGACTCTCAGCTTACGCTGGCTACATTAAACACTTAGGGTTGATGCAACTCAACCCTTATGTTTTTTAATTGGTTTTATAGATAAGCCTATTGGTAGTTCCATACAGAAATCAAATTTTTCATAATTTCCGTCAAAACAACACAAACACTCATTCATGCACACATATTTTTTTACAATTCTAAATACACGATGATTAATTGTGACTAATTGTCCTGGTTTGTACTTTTTACGCTTGATCATTTTACTAGTTTAAAATAACAATTAATCTGTATGTTCTTCTTTGTCGAATTCATTCATACTACTTTACAATTAGTTCATCTACTTTAGACTTAGCTTCCAAATAATCAGCACCGTAATCTGTCTCAAGATCTGTATCCATGAGGTCAAGATTATGTGTTCCATCGAGAGAGTCTAAAAGCGTCTCAGTGCATTTATAATACTCTTCATACGCTTTTACTTTTTTCTCTGCCTTAATATTCTTGCCTTTATAGACATTCATACTAAAGCAGGCGCCAACAATTCCACCAATAACTAATCCTACAAAGAATAAGTTTAAGTGGTCCATAAAACTATGAATTTTGTTTTTGTCCATATTTATATGTATTTATTAATAATCTATAAAAATGGTATATCTATCCTCACGAACCGATATACCTGCATGGAAATAAAACCTGTTGATAACTAAAAAATGATTTAATAAAGGTGTAGTGGTTACTGGACTCGAACCGTCGCTATGTGTGCGCTTTTATAGCCAAGTACGATACCCATACGAATGAATTCGTACATAGTATACCCTCTTGCTTCAGCAAGTGTATAATAACCACTATCCGTCTCTCCGGATCGTCATGGAGAACTAAAACCACTTTCGCACCCCTTGCAAGTGGGCTGACTACCTTAGTTCTCAGCATACATGTAATACTACTATTTCACCCTCTGTGTCCTACAATCGACATCTTACAGCTTTGCAAGTACTATAAGCACGTGTTGTAGTCATGGGCTTGGGACCATGAACGCCACATTACTACCTACGATTTATCACGTTAGCGTAGGTGCTCCGTCATCCTGGTTTATATACCGCATGAGATAACGGTTAAATACAACTATCTTCACAGACCATTGTATTTAGGGAATAAAATTCTTATGAATAATGAATATCAGACTACAGCATGATGCAATATGTGTAGTTTCGTCTAGGTCTCATCAGTGACGATGTTATACTCTCCCTAGCTGAGTTTAAATTAAAAATGTACCACTATCTTCACAGACCATGGTACATGAAACAAAATCTACTGACACACTTGGCAAGAACTCTTAGATGTGCAATCAATGTATATGGAATCTTAGCGCTTTTATTTGTCTTTCCAAATGCTAATACTTATTTATACTCTTGCATATTGAGTTGTGTTGCTATACATTTAATAAATGTAAGATACAGTTACATTATTTCCATTCTTTATGCATGGAATACCACACATATTTAATGATAAAGCGAATTTATCCGCCAAATCAATATTATGGAACACTATTCCAACTCCATACTCTGCTATAAAACAGCTTTGAATTCCACTGTTTACCTTTCCGTTCTCGATTATTGCTTTCATATTGCGAATATTTATTGATTAAATTTCGTATAATTGATGTTAAATATAAAAACTCAAAAAACAAGCGTCGTACGCCTTTGGAGATTTATGAAATAAATCGTAATATCTCTTCCGGCATACGCGCTCATTTTTGTTATTCTTCGTCATCGGCTTCACCATCATCTTCTGGTTCTGGTTCCGGTTCTGGAGTATCAACTTTGGCTTTCGCCTTTGCCTCTATTCCTGCTTCCTCTAATGGATACAAGAACGATGCAATCTGCTGACTCATGACTGTCTCAGGATCTTCTCCTGGAGCCCAGTCATATGCTGTCTCACCATCCTCGCCAGTAGTTCTCTGCATCCTACAGCATATTGATACTGTAGTATACAACTTGATTTTGCCGTTACGACCAACAATCCAATCTCCGGACTTGTGTAGAACATTGCCCTTTGAATCCTTCACGATTGATGTGTACTTTCTTACCATTGGTTGTGGAAGAACTTTGCTCATGAATACTACACCCTTGATCTGCTTCATCTTAGGGTTCTCGATATCATCACCTTGGATAGTATAGTCTTTCGACTTATCCAGTTTCTCATCTTCTCCAAGACATTTAGCCTTAAAGAGATTCTTCCACGCCTCAAATGCTCTATGAGTCTTTGAAGTGTCCATGATAATGTACTGTCCAGCTGTTGCGTAGAAATCGTCTGGATCTTCAAGTTCCAGAGAAATGTACCAACTACTAGAATTTGTCACACCTTCGATCTTGTTTGCATTCTTAATGTGCTTAAGAGATGCACTTACAACGTCATACGTAATCATAACTTTGAGAATTTATATGTTTTACAATTTTGTTAAATCGCTATATATTAACACCATTGCTGGTTATCCCCTTTAAGGATATCATAGGATTTGGGTGTATGGAGATTATCTCATCCCCATCCTCACTCATTCCTAATAGCATACATCCCGCTGATCTTCCGAATGCCGGAGGCCAGGCGGGACGCCTGCACTGCGTAGCAGTGGAAAGTGTTTGGGAGAGACTGTGCGTATAATTGATGATAGATCTGAAAGTGATTTTAAAAAAAGACCCGACACATTTCTGTGCCAGGCCTTAATACTAGAAATCGAACTCAATTCGAGTTCTCGAAGGACTACCATCACACAAGTGACGACACTCGTACATGAAGCCATTTTCTTTAACAGCATTATAATCATTCAAGAACTCAACAGCATACTCAGTATTAACTGCATTGTAAATAAGCTCTGTATGCATACCTAAGAAGTCTTCTACTGATACATTTTGTTCTCCGAGGCAGTCTGCTAATGCGCAGATAAATGCCAATTCTAACCTACCTTTATCCATTTTATTTAATATTTAAACAATTATACACTAATTACAATAACTTAAAGTCCATTACCTTAAACGCAATTTCCAACTGCGCCATGAGTTGATACTGATAGTAGCACTCTGTTTTATAGAATAAGATGATTCTATTAAACTTGAGCATTGTACCATTTCTGAATTCACTCTGTTGAACCAGGCCAAGATCTTTAGCCTTAGGCCAAGTAAAACTATAACCATGATGATGATACATCTTAACAACAATATGTGTAAGATCACTTGTTGTGTACAAACGCACAAACACCTTCTTATCATCATAAGTAATATAACCCTGACCCAAGAATGCCATACCATTACCATTTGCAAACTTAACATTAACCTTCATATAACTATCATTTCCACCACACGAGAGCTGAAATTCTAACGGCTTTAAATTGTTACTAATACATTATAAATATGTTTCCATAGTATTAGATTACAGGTTAACTACTACTCTTCCTCATCAGCTACATCATCCTTGCTGTCTGCGGCAGGCTTACTAGATAATGTAGACATTGGGAAATAAATGCGACCAATCATCTTCTGAATGATTACATCAGGATCGAATGCCCATACGAGCTCTCCGTCCTCACCACGTGCTACCTTGTAGCTGACTATCTTTACCTTAGTATAAACCTTAGTGTTGCCAGTCTTGTCTACAATAGTATCACCAATATTGTGGATGAGATTGCCCTTGTGATAAATCTTCTTGTCATACTTCTTGAAGCATGGCTCTGGAAGATTATACCAGTCAATTACGACATTCTTCATCACACGAAAGCGCTCTGGGATAGACTCACCTTCGATAACATTGTTGCCAAGATCTTCGAATACCTTAGCCCAACGCTCAAAGATACGTGGACTCTGCTCCTGGAAGAAGATGAATACGCCTCCCTCATCCTGCCAATCATCATGATTCTCAAGCGTAAGTTTTACGCACTTACTCTCAGATGCTACGTCACTACCAATTGACCACTCACTCTTGTTGCTGATAAGCTCAGCCTTAACTACATTGTACATCATAATTTTAATTGATTAAATTGTAAAACATGTTTATTATCTCTTGTCTCACGCACACATATGTGTTTGTTAGACGTTGCTATATGCATAGTTATTCATTGCATTCTCTGTTGTAGTTGTTTGGATCGAGTATGCTACATATCCAAAGCTATTATTGATTAAGTGTTATAGCCATCACTGCTGCTGCACTGCTTAGATGCTCTATTATGCCCCTGGTTTAGTTAGGCATAATACCCGCAACTTGTTGCAGGTGAACCGGTTTGTGACGAGATAATGATGACGGGGGTATCCGGATTTGAATCTGAAGCCCGGGGGTATGTATTTTACTGTTTCTCGTCTTTATGCACACATAACAGTTTAAAAATAAAAAAAATAAAATATTCGGCAAGCTCAATAAAAAAGCCGAGGCGTAAACCCCGGCTATTCTCAATTATTACTTTTTGTCCATCTCTAGAAATACTTTTCTGTTTCAGGTAGATTATGTTCTTCTTTATCTGGATCAATGTTAGGAGTGTATCCAGTGCCAATAATATCTCCGATCCTATCAAGTGTGGTAGATTTATCTTGTTCTGCGAGTCTTATAAACTCAGATGCTTCCATCATTTTGTATACTCCATTGTACTTATAGAGTATAGCATCTACCCATTTTCCAGAAGCTAATTGAAATTGACCTGTGCCGATATATATTACTTTTACATCACTATTTCTGTTTAATATAAATCTATCGTTTTCCATGCACATTATTTCTTTAAATTAGCAAGCTTTAACCTAATTGACAATATCTTCTTATTAGCATCCTTGTCATCCTTAATTAACTTCTTTACTATAATTATGTATTTAACGAGCTCGGCAATAGGGATTGCAAGCTTTATTCCGATAAGCGAAATAGCAGCCCATAAAGGGAGAATTGTAAAGCATACGTACAACAATATTACAGCGAACGCTAAGTTCAACATATTTACTGTAATACTTTTGGTATTCATAGCCTTTATTACCTTATCAAAGATTTCCTTCTCTTCTTCGTTTAAATCTTTTTTAATATCAGATATATCTACTAACATATTTTAATCTCCTATTTTTAAAATCTCCACCATCTAGTTGACTCTTTCTTTAATTCTTCTAGACACTTTTCATACTTATTTTTCCAATAGTTTACCCAGTCTTCCTGGTGTGCTAATTGCTGTTCCAACAGTTTTATCTGTGCATCTCTAGACTCTAATGCGCTCTCATTGAACTTTTCTGGACTACTATTATGTACAAGCTTTTCGTAATCTTTTCTGTCCAGGATTACGTAATCTCTAAGCTGTCTGACTAATTGTACTAATTCCGTTTCCTTCTCCTTCGTCTCCATATATAATATCTAGTATCATTTTAGTTATCTCGGTACAGTCCGAGGACATCTTTACCATCTATTCTGCTATCCCCGAATACTTCTATAAATTTGTAGAACTCTCCTTTTTCATCAAGCTGCAGTGCTAATTGTAGTATCTGCCTCGTTGGAGTCGCTTCCTCCCCCATGTTCTCCAGTTCCTTCAGAAGTGTCTGATATGCGTCTCTTTGCGCTGGATCCATCTTCTCTTGTTTCTTCATCTTTTATGTCGTTGGAGGAGTCGTTAGACTCCGTAATGTTTATATCTTTTAAAGCGTTTATAACCTCAGCTTTGGTAGTCTTTGTCTTTACATACTCGTTTATTTTATTGACTATTTCATTCTTGTGTGGATTTCCCTTTGTTTCATACATGTGCATGAGTACGGACATGCTATTAGTATACTCAGTACGCTTTGTTTCGTCTTTTGCTAGCTCATCTACAAGGTTTTCTAGTTCTTCAATGGTATAGTCATCCAATCTTCCGGAAACACTATCCACTGATCTAATAAGTTTTCCATCTTTATCGTACAAATTGCTATATTTACTAATCTTTCCCATTATTTTTACTATCTTTAAGTATTATCCAACATGTTGTAGTAGCTACTATTGGAAGTATTAAAAACATGAATATTATATCAAATGGACTCATCTTTATCTGGTTCGTAAAATCCTAATCTTCTACCGTTTCTCTCGGCTTTCTGTATTATTTCTGCCGCTCTTAAATATTCTTTATCCTTTGCTATTTCGCTCAGCATGGGCTACGTATTTCGTGCACTCTTCCTCTACAATTTCACCATCGTCGTTATGTATTAAGTGAGTATATTTTGCTTTTGATCTGTTGTATTTAAACATTCTAAACGCTTTGTCTCGCTCCTATTTATCGTCATATCTATGGATATATTTCATCATTTGTGTAGCATTTACAGATCCTGCTACACCTAGATTACATAGGTTTTTAATAAAGCTCATAGCTCCATCTTCGCCGAATTTATGCTTTAGCATACTATATTCTTTAAGGCTCTTCTAGAACCATTGATTATCAAGATCGTATATTGGTTCCTATTCTACAATGTATGCTATATTTACTGGTACTCCATGTATAAAGAAATATTTACACTATTCTGTACACGGTTTATTCTAGTATTGTAGAGACAAGAAGTCGGCATAATATAGTACAGCACTCATCTCAAACTAGTTCATCGTTTATTTGCTGTTTTGTTTACACACTCTGTAAAGTACCCAATTAAGTACGCGAATACCTCATTTGTATCATCAGAGAGCTTTATATGGCATGCCTCAAGTATATCTACAGCTGCATGAAATGACTCATGAGCAAACGTGTTTACATCATTATCACTATTCCAGATTTTGTTTACTACTATGATTTCGCAATCTTCGTCTGTTGATTTATCATATGCACCTCTAACAGTGTATGCTGTATAATCTGCCCATTCGCCATCATATATAGATGATTCATCTTGTCTAAACGCAAATCTTTTATCCATCACAGACTTATCCGGGTTAATTATAACGAATAAGCTAAATCCGTATACTGTCTTATATTCGTCTATTATACACTTTTTCTTCTTATCCATACTATTCTTATTAGTCTTACAATTATTATTAAGCTTATATAGCTTCTACTATA
>OLFS01001971.1_pt1 | contig 14328 bp, 12 predicted proteins | sample 1605491 | NCBI WGS metagenome assembly OLFS01 (sample SAMEA3888921, study PRJEB22519) | human gut metagenome | biome: human gut; feature: human-associated habitat; material: faeces | place: Denmark | collected 2011 | reverse complement strand
CTAAACATACTGTTTTTCATATGTTATTTGTCACATGTTGTTTATTTCATGTTGTCCGTCTTATATTATTAATCTCAATTGGTGGTGTGTGAAATGACATTGAAGCATTTAAAGATTTTTCTGACTGTCTGCCGTGAGAACTCCATTACCAAGGCAGCCCAAAAACTATATACATCGCAGCCCGCAGTCAGTCTGGCCATCCGTGAAATGGAAGATTATTATGGTGTGAAGTTATTTGACCGCATATCACACCGCTTATATCTGACTGCCCCCGGCTGTGTCATGCGGGATTATGCGGACAGTATTCTTCATCAGTTTGAAGAGATGGAGCAGGTCATACTACAGCAGACGGCCCGTGAAACGTTAAAAATAGGGAACAGTGTTGGCAGTATTCTGTTTACAACACTTATGAAAGGATTTGAGGGGACATTTCCAAACATACAGCCCAATGTAATTACAGACCACACCTCTACTGTTATCAGACTGGTCATCAACAATGAATTTGATATTGGAACCATAGAGGGCATCACCACCTTTCCGGAATTAGAATGCGTACCGTTTGCCCAGGACAACATGGTCATCATCGCAGCGCCCTCCCATTCATTAAAAAATCAAAAAAACCTGCACCTGTCTGATTTGATTGACGAACGTTTTTTACTGCGGGAGCAATTCAGCGGCGCCCGCATGGTGGTAGATAATGTGTTTCAGTCACACGGACTGAACATTCAGCCTTATTGGGAAAGCTCTGCATCCCAGGTCATTATTGACGCGGTCTGCATCGGTATCGGCATATCGGTACTTCCCTATTCCCTTGTCTCCTCCTATATCAATGCCGGTACACTGATAATGCTGGATATCTGCGATGCGAAATTTGAACGGCCATTTTCAATCATCTACAGAAGGAATAAGTACCAGACGCATGCATTTAAAGCATTTTATGCATACTTTCTATCTGAAGCAGAAAGAGCAGAGAAATTATCTTACTCCCTCTATTCGCCAGTCTGAACCGGCGAAAACCATAAGAATAATTTTTAAGCAAATGAAAGAAGGGCTCCTGAATAGTCACATCTATTCAGTGCCCTTCTATTCCCTCATTGTAATTAAATCCAGAGAATCAAATCAACCCCCAATTCCCCTGGCAAGCAGTCAAAATCAAATCGCAGTCCCTTTTTTTGGCATAAACAAGCCCTCCATATCCACCCCTTCATGCTTCAGCAGCCATATTTTTTTATCAATGCCTCCAGCATACCCGGTCAGACTGCCGGTGGTGCCCACCACCCTGTGGCACGGTATAATGATGGAAATGGGATTATGGCCCACTGCTCCGCCCACTGCCTGTGCAGACATGGTTTCTCTGTTCATCTTCTCTGCCATCATCCTTGCAATGCCGCCGTATGTAGCCAGCTGACCATAGGGAATCTGACATAACATTTCCCATACGCCCTGCCGGAACGCTCCGCCTATGGGAGCCAGCGGCAGTTCCGATGCGCAGGGCCTCTTACCTGCAAAATAACGGTCCAGCCAATCCTCTGTATGTTTAAATATATCCAGTCCCCTGTCCTCCGTCATCTCTTCTTTTACCGTACCGGCAAAATATTTCTGGCCTTCCAGCCACAACCCAATCAGGTTTTCTCCGTCCGCAGCCAGCTTAATCCGGCCAACCGGCGATGCGTAATCTGTTGTATAGTACATATTATACCCCCTCTGTTCTCCCTGCCTGTCCAGGAAGGGCTTACTCCCCGTTTACTCCGCAATATGCATGGTGAGAGGCATCATCAGATGTCTAATCATCAGCTTGTATGCCATGTCCCCGTCCCCTGATTTCAGGCAGGAAAAAAACTCCCGGTGTTCCTTAAGCGTATCCTCTGTCCTCCCCGGCACGGACAAGGCGCCCTTTGTGGTGAGATGGATAAGATACATCAGACGCTGGAACATCTGCCGGAACTCACGGTTATCCACATAATTTACCAGCGCCAGATGGAACTGGTGGTCATACTCTATGAACTGTTCCAGGCCCGCGCTGCTGCAGCTTCCGCTTTCCAGATTCTCCCGGCTGGGTCCGTTCCTGCTGCCAAGGGCCTTTTCCTGTTTATCCAGCAGCCGCTCCAGGGTCACCAGCAGTTTCTGTCCCTTCTTTGTATTGGTCTGCGAAGCCGCCATATGGATGCAGAACCCTTCGATTGCACAGCGAATCTGGATGCTCTCCTCCATGTCCTGCTCATTGAGCTTCCTCAGCATGAAACCCTTGCTGGGCACCACCGTAATATAGCCGTCCTGGCTCAGACACTGGATAGCCTCCCGCATGGGCGTTCTGGATATCCCGATTTCCGCCGACATGCGCGTCTCCGAATACAGCACATCCGGGTCCAGCCTGCCGGACAATATCATCTCTTTCAAATAATCATATGCCTGTATCTGCAATGGACTCTTACTGACCATGACTGTCTCCTCCTCCTGCATCTGGTACACACCCTGCAGTCTTTATTTTCACGTCTGTTCCAGAGCGTGTTTTCACGTCTAATCATACCCTAAAAAAATTTACCCGTCAACAACCAGGCACCGGATAACAGGCTGTCCCATAAAGGAGAACGTACAGGGGCTCATAAGGGAGAACAAACAGCAGATAATAAAACGCATAAATGCGCAGGTTCCCAATAGAATCTGCACATTTACACGTTTTTATCTATAACTTATAATACTTCCCCATTGGTTTCAATGACCTTTTTATACCATTTAAAGCTGTCCTTCTTATACCGTTTTAATGTACCGTTTCCCAGGTCGTCCTGGTCAACATAGATAAATCCGTAGCGTTTCGACATCTGGGAAGTGGAGGCGCTGATTAAGTCGATGGGCGCCCAGCTGGTATATCCCAGAAGCTCCACGCCGTCCTCAACCGCCTTTTCCATCTGCATGAAATGCTTCCTGAAAAATTCAATCCTGTAATCGTCGTGTATCTCCCCGTCTTCCGTGATTGTATCAACTGCCCCAAATCCGTTTTCAACAACAAACAATGGTTTGCGGTACCGGTCATACAGTTCAAGCAGGGAAATCCGCAGTCCTGTATCATCAATCTGCCATCCCCAGTCGCTTGACTTCAGATATGGATTTTTTACTCCCAGAACCGTATTTCCCGGTGTGCGCTCCGCATTGGGGTCCACGGATTCCGTCATGCTCATGTAGTAGCTGAATGATATAAAATCCACGCAGCCCTCTTTCAGAATCAGGGCGTCCTCATCCCCGGTGTCCGGATACAGCCCTCTTTCTTTCAGCTCATGTGCTTTTAACACCGGATATTCACCAAATACCATTACATCCGCATAAAAGTAATTGTCCAGGTTCTTCTTAAGCGCCGCCAGCACATCCTCAGGCGCACAGGTCCTGGGATAGGTGGTCAGCTTAGTAAGCATACATCCCACCTGGCTGCCCTCTATCATTTCATGGCACATCTTTGTCACCCTTGCAGAGGCAACCAATTGATGATGAAGTCCCTGATAGCAGCACTTCAGCTCGTTTCCCCCGCTTAATTCCGGCAGTATTCCCCCGCTGGTAAACGGATGGCGTATAATGCTGTCAATCTCGTTAAATGTGAGCCAGCGCTTTACATACATCCCGAATTCTTCAAAACAGGTGCGGCAGAACCGGACGAACAAATCAATCACCCTGCGTTCAGCCCAGCCATTATATGCCACGCTCAGGTGAAGGGGCATTTCATAATGGGAAAGGGTGACCAGTGGTTCTATGCCCAGCCGTCCCATCTCCTCAAATACCGCCCTGTAAAATGCGATTCCCTCCTGGTTGGGCTCCTCTTCCTCCCCGGTTGGATACAGCCTGGTCCAGGCAATGGAGATGCGCAGAACCTTAAATCCCATCTCAGCCAGAAGGGCCAGGTCCTCTTTGTAATGATGGTAAAAGTCGATTCCCCTTCTCTTGGGATAGTACACCGTGTCCGTATCCAGCGCCGCCTTTTTTACCCCTTCCAGTGAAAAAGCAACGTGTTTGTTGTACTCCTTATTATCTACATTGGGTTTATAAGTGGCCACATCCGCAACGGAAAGTCCTTTTCCGCCCACATTCCATGCACCTTCAATCTGATTGGCGGCAACTGCCCCGCCCCATAAAAAATGCTCCGGAAATGCCATATTTACACCGCCTTCCTTATAACGTGATAAAGCTCATCTGTATGTTTCCGGTTTCCTCCGGCAACAGACCTGACTTCAAAGCCTGCCCCTGATGTAATTACAATGGGCATGGTTACATCATAACCCGCCTTCTTTACTTCTTCAAGGTCAAATTCCAGAAGCGTATCCCCCTGTTTTACGTTCTGTCCGTTCTTCACCTTCACGTCAAAGAATTTCCCGCCCAGCTCAACCGTATCTAGTCCCACGTGCATAATAAGTTCCGCCTTGTTATTCAGTATCATCCCTACTGCGTGTCCGGTATCCGCCACCATTGCTATGGTTCCGTCCGCAGGCGCCCTTACCACGCCCTCCTCCGGGATGACGGCAGCTCCGTCACCCAATATCTTCTGTGAAAAAACCTCGTCCGGCACTTCTGTCACAGGAATCACGGCCCCGGCGGACGGACAGTACAGGGTCAGCTCTGCATTTTCGTCTGTCCTCTCCTTTTGTGTATCCTCCCGGACAGTCTCCTGTGCATCCTCCCGGGCATCTTTCCGGGAATCCTCCCCTGCATTCTCCTCATCCCTGAATATAAACAGGGTTACCAGGAAGGATACGAGAAAGGCAATGGCAAATCCCACAAACGCCCAAACAATATTCATGGCGTTGATTCCCTCAGGGTCAATGAAGGTTGCCATGGACGCAAGGCCGGGGCCCACAATTGTATATGCTCTTACAACGGTAAATCCAATGCTGAGTCCTGAGAGCAGCGCACCTGACATGACTCCCAGCGTGGCTCTTTTATGCTGCAATGTCACGCCGTAAAGGGCTGGCTCCGTGATGCCGAACAGGGCGGAAATTCCCGCTGACAATGCTGTGGTGCGAAGTTCCTTGTTCTTTGTTCTCAAAACAACGCCGAAGCAGGCGCCGCTTTCGGAAATGTTGTGCGCCAGGTTGGCGGGCAGATATATTAACTCGCTTCCCATGGACGCCAGGGAAGATATGGCATAGGGTACAAAGGCCTTATGCATGCCTGCGGCCGTACAAAAGGGAAGCACCATTGCCAGAAGTCCCACTGCAATGAATCCCAGCTTATCGTATAAAAACAGGATGGCGCTTGTGAGCAGCGTACCAAAGTTATAGCCCAGAGGCCCTAACAGCAGCAGCGTGCTGGGAACCACAATCATCAGACAGAGCATGGGAACAAATAAGATTCGCACCGGCTTCGGCACCACCCGGTTAAAAAACCGTTCCACAACCGACAGCAGGAACATGGACAAGAGCGCAGGGAATATCTGATACGCATATGTAATCTTCTGCAGGGTTACGCCCAGAAATACCGTACCGCCTTCTGCGGCCAGCATTGTGGTGATGTTGGGCAGCAGCAGGGCGCCAACAACGGACAGTGCCACAAAAGAATTGACCTTCAAACGCTTGGAGGCAGAAACTGCCACCATCAGCGGCAGGAAGTACAGGGGCGCGTCACCCAGCTGGTTCAATATGGCGTAAAGGGTGGATGTGTTGTCCAGTATCCCTATGAGCACGCACAGGGACAGCATGGCCTTCAGGATTCCGCCTCCTGCAATGGCCGGGATGATTGGCTGGAAGACAGCAATCACAAATTCCATGATAATTCTGCCTATACTGCTCTTTTCCCCCTTTGCTTCCCCTTTTGCCTCTCCGGAAAAGGATGCCTGCTTCATGATTTCTTCATACACCTCAACCACACTGTTGCCAATGATGATTTGGAACTGTACCCGGTCCGCCACGCCCATGACTCCGGGTATCTTTTTAACCGCATCCGCATCGGCCCTGGAACGGTCGGCCAGAACAAACCTCAGTCTTGTGGAACAGTGCTCCAGGCTGACTACATTGCTTTCTCCTCCGATATGTTTTAATATCTCAGAAGCTGTTTTTTGATAATCCATAAGAAATCCCCCTGTTCGTATCTGTTTTTTGTTTATGAAAACTCTGCCATGCCTTCAATCGCGTATACCCTGACCGGGCAGGAATCCAGTCCCCTGATTGGAAGCGGTGAAAAGCTGATGAAAAATACATCCTTCCTGAGCTGGTCCAGGTTCTTAAGGACCTCCAGAAATGTAATGTTCTCTGCCATCAGAATATCGTGGAAGGGCTTCACATCATCATTGCTGTTTTCAATGGAAACACCGTCCCCGAATCCCACGCATTTCACCTTCTTGCGGCGGAACCACTCCGCGCTTTCCCTGCCAATCAGAAGCCTGCGGTCCGCTTCCGTATTGGTGGCCGGTGTAAACGGTTCCAGCTTATATGCGGAATCAATGATTACCACATCCCCCTCCTGCACCCTTCCTTTGGCCGCCTGCTCCAAATCCTCTGCCGTAATGTGGCTGCCAGGCGAAACCATCTCTCCAAAGTCCAGATACACGCCTCTTCCTAAAAAGTTGGTGAGAGGCAGCTCCGCCACACTTGGCCAGTCATCGCTGTGATGATACGGACACTCGCAGTGCGTCCCCAGATGGCTGGTCAAATCCATGACCGTATGATAGTCAGGAATCGGGCCTCCTGTATTAAAACGGACCAGATGGCATCTTCTGCTTTCCGTGGACGGATTCAGCTCCTTGGTCAAATCCACGATTCTTAAGTTCCCCATTTCATAAACACACATCTTCGTGACCTCCTGATTTTAATGGCTTTCTTTTCTTGTTGAAACCAGTATACCAGTATACCGGTATACTGTCAAGGGGTTTGGACAAAATAAAAAATCCCCTGATTAAGGAATCTAATAATCAAGGGATGCGTATGTCTATTTTATATCATATTTTTTTAACTTTTTAACCACGGGTTTCAGTTTCTTCGCTCTCCACTCTTTTAAAAGCCGGCATCATCTTCCTGATATCTGTTTCCGAAATTGTATCGTGAAACGTGCTGACCACAAGGCGTTCAATTACATTCTCCATCTCCCGTACATTTCCCGGCCACTCATATCTGCGCAGCAGCTCCGCGGCCTCATAGGTGATATCCTTTGTCATGCCGTAGCGCCCGTATCCCAGGACCGCCTTACCCCAGCAGCCCCCGCACCATCCCCCCGTCAAACACCACCGCAGGTACATGGTCCACTTCTATCTGATAGAGCGCGTTGGCAGCCATATGCTCCGCGGCCTGTTCCAAATCCCGGATGCCCGTGGTATCCGCGTACTTTTCTATGACCGCGTCAAGGGCGTCCGCTGTCACCACACATTCATCTTCATGCAGCCCCATGCGCTTTAAAACCTTTGGCATGGCGTACCTGGAAAATATGATTTTCTTTTCCTCCGGCGTATAGTCCGGAATGTCTATCACCGCGAAACGTGACATAAGGGGCGCGCTGATTTGAGACTTGTCATTGGCAGTTGCAATGGGGTACACGCCGCCGGTGGGAATCATACACTCTATGTAATTGTCCGTAAAACCCAGGTTGTCCAGGAGGGTCAGCAGCACATCGGCAGGATTTCCATTGCCCTTACCTGATGACGCCTTATCCAGTTCATTGATGATAAACACAAGGTTTGATTCTCCCGCCATGGAAAATGCCTCCATGATAATACCGGGTTTCGCGTTTGAATAAATGCGTGAACTGCCGGTAAGCTGTTCCGAATCATTGATGGAGCTCATGTCCAGGGTTGTCCAGGGAAGCTTTAAAATCCTGGCCACCGCATAGGCAATCTGTGACTTTCCGGTGCCTGCCGGACCAACCAGAAGCATACCGTATGAAGGAAGGGTATGGGTACGGTTAATCTGTATGATGGTTTCTATGATTCTCTGTTTGACCCGCTCCATACCGTACAGCTCCTCATCCAGTATCCGGCGGGCCTCCATAGGGTCAATGGACTCAAAATAGTGGTTCTTCCACTGAATGTTCATCATAATGGAAAGGGCGCGCTGCGCGTGGCGCCTCTCCTCCGGGGTCACTTCATGGGAGCGGGCCACAGCCAGGTTCCTGCGGGCCCAAATCCGTATATTGTCCGGCAGCGTCCCACCGGCGCAGTTCATGAAATCAGAGAGACTCTGAAGGCTGGTCAGCTTCATGTCATCCCCGATTTCCTCCTGGTCCTCTTCTGCCAGCTCTGCCTCGGGCGCGCTGCTTGCCAGCAGCCGTTCAATCATAAACTGGAGAAATCCGTCCTCCGCAGACAGCTTGGTGCCGCCGCCAAAGGCCACCTCCCGTATCTTATAGACCGCATACCCGTCCCCGCGGTTCTGGCCGGACAGCCGGACACTGATATGGTTTTCCCCCAGCCAGCGGAGCAGACTGATAAAGCGGGCGTCAACCTGCAGGATATCCGCGCTGACAGTCCCGTCCTCCTCCTTGAATTCAAAAGCCGTCCGCCTGGCCTGATTGGCGAACACCCCGCAGGAATGATGGTTCCAGGTCCGGCTGCTGTTGTCCAGGACAAGCATGGGCTTCTCCGGGGAAGCAGCAGCCTCGCCGGAGTAAAATACACGGTAGGTGCACTGCGGCGCCTCTTCTGTTTTAGGTCTGTCGCTGAAATCAAATACTGGCATAAGAATCCTCCTGATATTGAAAGAGAGAGTCATAACACCTCTGTGCCATATACTCTCTCTTTGTGGCTGATTTACGTGTATGTCCACTGGAAAAGCACGTTTTTTCTAGCCCTATTATATGTAAATCCCTATTTTATGTCAATAGCTGTTTGCGGTGTTTTCCCCCGCAGTTCCCCTGGGAATCCTCTTCGGATACCTTTTCCCCGCCGTCCGGCATTTCCTTCTGTGCGGCAATCCGGCAAACCAGACGTTCCGCCATGGCAACGGATGTCAGCGTCACATAAATCTCCAGCGCGCTGCTGATGATTCCGGCCGCTGCCAAAAGGAATACGGATACACCCACAATGGCTCCCCACCCATACAGAAAACGCCTGTATGCCCCGGGGGATATCCGGTACCGGGCTCCTATTATCCAAAGCAGATACAAAAGCACCAGCACCGCGGATAAAAATGCAAATATGATATGCAATACAGATTTAAGGGGTAACTCCTCCGGTAGATACGGGGTCGTAATGGCACAGAACAGCAGCACCAGCGCAGCCGGAACCAATCCGGCGCAGATTGGATGCAGCGCAATCCGGGATTTTATGTTCCTGTGTATCATATAAAAATAACTCCCCACCAGAACGCCCCACAGGAAAAACGACTTCTTCCTGTCAAAAAAATTACCTATAACAGAAAAATTGGTGGTAAACCAGTTATATCCTCTTGTAAATAAAACCGTGTATACAGGAATTAAAAAGTAAGCCCAGAATTTCATTTATTGTCCAGTCCGTTTCATTTGTTTTCTACAGTATAGCAGACTGCGCAGCATTTATATTTAAAAAACTCTGACTTCTTTCTAAACAATTGATAAATATTTCCTTCTAAAGTACGGTTATGGAATAAGCCGGCTGCTCCATCTCCCCGGAGCGGACAATGCCTTACTATTCTTTACGGCCAGCCTGGAAACAGCGTAAACAGAATCACTGCCACGGCCGTACAAATAGCGGGCGTTACCACTGAAAGGCAGAAAATCGGAATATACGCGCTCTTGTGGGATTCCCCGCACAATCCAATGGATGTGTTCACCGATCCGCTGTGGGGAAGGGAATCCAGGGAGGATGAGGCTATGGCCATGACCCTTGCTATGGCGGCATAGGATACCCCCTGCATGGTTCCGAATATGTCATAGAATATGGGGGTAATGATTCCAAGCCCGCCTGATGCGGAACCGCAGAAGCCTGCCAGCAGCGCTGTGCCGACCGAAACCCCAACCAGGTAATTACCCGGGATATGTATGACTGCATCTACAAGCAATCCGAACGCCGGGGTGGACTTAATGACTGTTCCAAATCCCACGATAGTACATATATTAAAAATCGCCACTGCGGCCTTCGGCACGCTTTGGAAGACTGCCTCGGTCAATTCCGCCCGGTCAAACCTCCGGTACATAAGGATGATGGTTGTTGCAATTCCCATGAGCAGAGCATATTCAATGGGGATTATATTCTCCCCGGCCTTATTCTTCAGGTTGATTGCTATGACCGTCACAAGCATGGGTATAAAGGATATGAGGGGACCGGGAAGGCTCCCGCTCTTTTCATCCTTGTCATCAGTCCTGGATGTAAATACTTCCCCATCCCGCTTTGCATTCTTTATCATGACTGAAAGCCAGAAGCTTCCTATCAGCAGCATTAAAATACTTGAGATAAAACCCACCACAGTTCCAGCCATCAAATCCACCCCAAACCCCTGGGTTGGAATAATATTCTGCACCTGGGGCGCCCCCGGCGCAATCATGGCAAATGTACAGGAGCCAAAATATAATGCTGCAGGCATTAACCGGCGCGGTATGTTATTTTCCCTGAAAATTGCCAATGCAATGGGAAATGTGGCGAAAATCGAAATGATGGCCGTAACGCCTCCGTAGCAGATAATACCGGTAGCTAACGGGATGGCCAGATATGCCATGCTCTTAAATTTTCCCGTTACCCATTTGGCAATTGAGGTGGCTGCGCCGGACAATTCCATAGTGGTTCCCAATAAGGTTCCGCAGAAAAACACCAGATAATAGGAACGGTAATAATCAGCAAAACCAGTCATATAGTTTTCAGTAAGCGTCTTATATATGTTCATGTTTCCTGACACAATCGCTATCAGGGATGCAGCCATCACTGTTATAAACAGGTTCACTCCCCGCATCATTAAAAATATCAATGTACAAAATGCTACTACTATCCCCACCAGACTTATATATGTTTCCATGTTCCCCTCCGCCATTAAATCATATTAAAATATGCTCTTACTTCATCCGGCGCCGCAATCTCCCTGCCGGCCTCCCGGGCCATGTCAGCCACACGCTTAACCAATTCTTCATTTGTAGGAGCGCCCAGTTCCTTATAATGGTAATCCCCGATGCCAATTGCCAGTCCTCCGCCGTTTTTCAGCACATGGGGCGCTACCTTCAACAGGTTCCCGCCCAGACAGTTTGCGCTCCAGTAACACGCTTCATCGGGAAGCACGCTTTTCATGGCATCCACGCCTTCAGCCGTACAGGGGTGTCCTGTTATGTATCTGCCCTCTGTCAGGTGGAACAGGAAATATCCCGGCTTTGTGATGAGGCCCATTTCAATCAGCTTTCTTCCTCTTCTCACAAACCCCACATCCCAGCAGGTCATCTTTACCTTAATCTTATAATTAAGCATCTCCCTGGCGCAGAATTCCAGCGTCCTGGTTGAATTTGTATATATGGAATCCGACTCCGCAAAACAGCCCTTTTCCTCATCATACTGGTCCAGATTCACGCTTCCTGTATCCAGGGGGATGATGTCCGGTTTGGTTGACTCCTTTTTTGCAAGCTCCGATATGATTTTAATGCGGGAGCTGTCCTTATCATTGCTGTTAAATCCAAGGGTGGGCAGCAGTAAGATGTCTGTCTTTTCCCGTACCTTTTCTATGATTTCAGCATATACCTCCGCGTGGTTATTCGGCTCTCCAGAGGCTGTCCTTGCATGAAAATGCATGATGGATGCTCCTGCCTCCCTTACTCGCTGCGCCTCATCCACAAGCTCCTGCACGGTCCACGGCACATTTGGATTCATGTCCCTCATTGCGTATTCATTTACACGGGCTTCTATAATAACCTTCTTCATATGGATTTTACCTTCACCTTTCTTTTTTTCATACAACCGGGAACCGGACCGTTTCATCTCTTTCCATCCTGACATCCGGCTGACTCCAGCAATAGCCGCCTCACAATATCCCTTCCTATCTCCCTGCTGCCGCAAAAACCGCCTTTTACAACAACCGGCAATCCGGAATATTTCCCCATGACACGGCCCACATCAACCTGGGCGACAATACTGTCAATGGCTTCTATGTACGAAACCTGAAGCCTGCGGCACACGCTTTCCATGGTGTCTCCTCCGGTCAGCAGAAGTCCTGCCACCTGCTCCCGGCCCGCATACTCCATCACTCTTCCCGCTATCTCCGCAAGTCCTTTATTAATAAGTCCGGAACAGGTGCCGGAACCATATCCCCGCCTTAAGTCCTCCTCATCCAGATTCACCACTGAATCCAGAAGAGCTGTCCCTATGATAATGGACTGCGGCCTTGTTTCCTGCCGGAACAGCTTTATAACAGCTTCAGCAGCCCTGTTTACCTCTTTCTCAAATTGCTCCTGTCCGCTTATCAGCATGTGCGGAGATACATGGACCGGCACATTGGCCGCATCTTCGCACAAATACTTCATCTGCGCCTTTGTCAGCGGATTTGCACTGCCCACCACAAACAATGCCACCTTTTCCCCCGGCGTTGGTTTGCACTCCGGCCCGGTCCTGCTGCCCCAATGGTTTGAAGCCTCCTCCTTTATCACTCCCCTGCGGTAGTTCAGCTTCATTGTGAATGGGCCGGGGTCCACTGCCAGCACATTCCATCCCAGCTCCACACAGGTCTGTGCAATCAGGTCTATATGGTCCAGGGTGACAGCGTCCACCACCAGTATCTGGCTGCCCCGCTCCTGCGCGTCTGTCATGGCGCATTTGAGGGCTGCCTTCCCACCATCCACCTTTTCTATGGAAATCAGCTCAACCGTTCTCCTGCTCTGTCCCTGAATCAGCCTTGGAACAAATGCATCCCTCACCGGGGTCTTTACATCGCAGGAAACCGGAGTTTCAGTCAGCACGGTTCCGTCAATGATGGATATGCCGTTTAAGCAGATTCGTCTGGACTGAGGCATCGCGGGCACCATGACCGCCGCCAGGCTGCCTCCAGGCCTGTCCGTTATGCCGCTGCCAAGCGTATCCAGCATTGCGTCTATCTCATATCCAATCCCGCCGCGCAGCGTTGAATCTATTTTTTTCGAAAAACAGGTGACGCCGGCCCGCATTAGAGCCCTGGTTGCCCTGCATACCTCCAGATACGCGTCCTCAGGCTTTAAATGCCTGCTGTTGCTGCTTACAAATACCGCATCCAGTTTTCCTGTATCCCCGCAATTCTCCAGGGCCTCAGCGTCCAGAAACAAACCAGTCCTGGCCTGCGACCTTGCAATCAGCACACCTGCGCTTGCTGTGCCTGTAAAATCATCAGTAACAGCTCCTATCATCGTGAATTCCCCCTGCTCCGTCTATTTCGCATCGTGATTCGCATCATGATTCATCTTGTGGTTTACATCGTAATTCACATCATGAAGGGCTTTTGCATATTTGACTGTGGATTCAATGGCAGCCGTCATACTGACATTTGTGGCAATTCCCTTTCCGGCAATGTCAAATGCAGTTCCATGGTCCACAGAACAGCGCAAAAAGGGAAGTCCCAGTGTAACGGAAACCGTACGCTCCAAATCCAGTGTCTTACACGGCATATGGCCCTGGTCATGATACATTGCCAGTATAGCATCAAATTCCCCGTTTTTCCCCCTGGAAAACAATGTATCCGGAGGAACCGGCCCAATTGCATTGATTCCCCGTTTCCTTGCCTCCTCAATAGCCGGAATGATTTCCTTTACTTCCTCATCGCCGAACAGTCCGCCTTCCCCGCTGTGGGGATTAATGCCCGCCACCGCAATGAACGGCGTTTCTATCCCAAGTTTTTTTAATTCCTCATCCATACGGCAAATATCATTCAGCACATGCTCCTTGGTGGCATACCGGATGGCATCCATCAGTGAAATATGCCTGCTGAGGTGGAATACCCTCATCTTAAAGCAGTCAAACATGGTCAGCACATAGGGCGCCATTGTGCCGTCCATGTAAATCTCTGTATGGCCAGCCTGTTTGACCCCTGCCATCTTAATGGCCACCTTGTTAATGGGAGCCGTGGTCACCGCGTCAATCTCTCCTGCAAGCCCTAATTCAATGGATGCGCGGATGGCGTCCATTGCTATCTGTCCGGCAATCGCCTGTTCCTTTCCCCAAACCAGCCGGGAGATATCATAGGTGCCGGTTTCAAGGACATCGATGGCGCCAAACCGGAAAAGGGCGTCAGATACGGATTCAATCCGGTTAAAAACCAGCCCGCATCCGGGAAGGACTGCCTTTGCCCTTTCCAGTACATTCACACAGCCAATCACAAGGGGCCTGCATTTATCATACAGATTTCTTTCCCCCAGGGCCTTCAGGATAATCTCAGGCCCAATACCCGACGGGTCCCCGATTGTAATTCCTACAATCGGTTTGTATTGCTCTTTCATTCGCCTCTCCTTTTA
>OLFS01001967.1_pt1 | contig 14336 bp, 8 predicted proteins | sample 1605491 | NCBI WGS metagenome assembly OLFS01 (sample SAMEA3888921, study PRJEB22519) | human gut metagenome | biome: human gut; feature: human-associated habitat; material: faeces | place: Denmark | collected 2011 | reverse complement strand
TCAAAAAATCGATATAAGATATCTCATCTTATGTATGAAGGCGTTAGGAAAGCGCCCCACCGATGGGGGACGTCGGCAGCGACGATTGAAAGGAGAACGGACATGCATGAACAGCTTATTAAAGAGATTCAGAAGATGGTAAGAGATGGGGAGGTCCCCGCCAAGAGTGTCGCTGAAGCAGTCGGCAAGCCCTATTCGACGCTGATGCGGGAGATCAACCCTTATGACAAGGGCGCGAAGCTCGGCGTGGAGACGTTCATGGCGATCATCGAAACCACGGGTGACCCCACGCCGCTGAAACTGATGGCGTACGAACTCGGCTATAGGCTCATCCCCGACAAGTGATGTAGGGCTCCGCTGTAGGGGATTTCCCCCGTATCAAGAGGGGCAATCCATTGCGGTGGGAAGGCCCCTTCCGGAGCTCATCCCCCGATTCCGAAGGGGAGAGGAAGCCCTGCGGACGATGGGGGCGAACCGTTGTGAAGCTGTACCGCTTGGAGGTGTGGAACCCTGCCGTTGGTAGAAGGACATAAAAAAGAGGAGAAGCAATTCCTTCTCCTCTTTTTTATGCGAAGATATATGGGATTTCCATTCCACGGCAAGATTTCCGTAGGCGAATGCGTTGCTGCTTTGAAGAGTTCACTTCCAGTATTCAGCAAGAAAGTTACGCCTTTGTCTGTGTTGAACTCGCGCCCGCAGCACATATTCCGTTTCGCTTCAGCTGACTACCGGGAATACATGAGAAGATTCCTGTCTCATGTATTCCCTTTTTATCTTTTGAAATTATTCGTGGTGAGGAGGGCTGTCTGGGGAGAGGGGCCCTGTGAAACGTTAGAACAGGGCCACGCCCAGTGCAACGACAATGGCCGAGATAGTGGCCCATGTTGCGAGGATGACGATGGGCACGGTCCTCCAGATGGCTTTCGTATTCGACCATTCATTGCCGTGCAGCAGCGAGGCGCTCGCGCTGGCGGCCGGAGTGAGGAACGCGATGTGGACGCCCATGACCACCATGATGATGGCAAGCTCGGGAGGAACGTTCATGCCTGTACAGTAGCTGTAGACGACGGGCATCAGGGCGATTCCCGTTGCGCCGTTGTTCATGAACTGCGTGAGGACGGTAGCGAAAAAGCCCATGCACAGCGCGAATACCAGCGAAGATTCGTTTCCGAAGAAGGGTGTCATCAATGCCATGAGGAACTTGGTGATCCCGCTTTCGTCGTTGGCCATGGCATGGGAAAGGGGCATCACCACGGCGAGGATGAGGATGATCCCCCACGTCACGCCGGAATCCACCATCGTCTTGAACCGGAGCAGCGGCTTGCCGTCGACCTTGAGGAGACACATCACGGTTACGAGGAGCATACAGATGCCCGTGTTCCCGATGGTCTTGAAGAAGCGGGCGATGCCGGACGTGGCGGACAGGATGTTGGGCAAAAGCAGCAGGACGACCAGCGCGAACAGGAACCCCAGCACGATTTTTTGGACTTTATTCAGCCGCAGCGCACCTTCCGTGTCCAGTCCTTCCGTATCCAGCGAGATCAGTTTCTTCATGTCGGGCTTGAACACGTACTTGGCCATGACGATGAACAGCAGGGAGCACAGCGCGCAGCATGTTATCGCAATGATCATGTACTTCGCGTAATCGATGGTCATGCCGGACATGTTTTCATACGCGCCGAGTACGGTAAACGGAACCTGCTTGAACGGGATGATCGACATGCCGATTTGCGCCGCGTACACGATGCCGAAAACCATCATCGTCGGATAGCCTTCGCCCTTTTGGTAGCCGCACTTGTCACAGATGCCGTACAGGATGCTCCAGCCGATAACGACCGCCGGGGATGCGCTGGTCAGTGCCCCCAGCAGCATGATGGACAGGAAAAACGTATGGGTGAACAGCCAAGGCTTCCCCGCGACGCATTTGCGGGTGATGAACCACAGCGAGATGAATTTGGACAAGCCGTAATAGTTGATGGTCGCGCAGAAGACGAAAATGAAGAACATCATCATAACGAGCGGATCGCCGAAACTTGTCTGGAACAGCTCGTTGGGCTTCATGCCGCCGATGAGCATGAGCGCCAGCAGGCCCGCCATGCTCGGCCAGATGATGTCTATGAAAATCCAGCCGTACAGCACGCCGAGAAAGATGCCGATCAGATTCATCCCCAGCGGGGTCAAAGGGGTTATGGGCGTGAGCTGGCCGCAGCCGAACATGATCAGGAGGCTTATCAGGGAGTGGGCGTAGTAGGCGATTTCTTTGTCTTTGCAAGAGGGAAGAAGTGGCATGACCGGTTCTCCTTGCGGGGTGCCTCTGTAACAGGGCTGTTCTTGCCTGTTGGCAAAAAGGGGGGAGGCCGTTTCCCGTCCTCTTGCGAAGACGGGAAACGGAGGGTCTCAAAGCCGGGTGGAAGGGGAGGGTGTTTTCGGAATCAGACGGCCTTGGGAGGCGTCGGCCAGCTGAAGTTGTCCATGTAGTAGCGGTATGGCTTGATGGGGTAGTCGTTCAAGGGAACGGGGACCGTATGGACTTCCCGCTTGCCGTCGACCTGCTTCTGCTCGATCCACTTGAGCCAGTGTTCGTTGTCCCGTTCGGGGTAATCTTCGCGGTAATGTCCGGCGCGGGATTCCTTGCGCATCAGGGCCGCATTGAGGCACAGCTCGGTAAGGAGCACCGTGGACGTGGCCTCGAACAGCTTGGCGAGTTCGTGCGGATCTCGCGCTCCCAGGTGCGGCAGCACTTCCGCACGGATTTCCTCCACACGGTCGAGCCCGCGCGAAAGCCCCTTGCCCGTCTTCATCAGCGCGATGTCGGGGGCGCTCATGACCTCGCGCATGTCGGAGATGACATCCTTGGGCGCGATGCCGTCCTTGCCGAGGTATCCGGTGAACGCTTCAAGCCGGGAGGCGGCGTACGCTTCATCAAAGGCCACTGCATCGTGCCCCTGTACGAACTGCGCGGCGGCTTCCCCGGCCGAATAGCCCGTCGTCGCCGTGATGCATGTGGCCCAGCCGCCCATGTAGACGCCCGGATCGGGATTGCGGGCAAGCCCGGCGGCGTACAGCCCCTTTATGGCGGTGGAGCCGTCGAGATCGGCCACAATACCGCCGTAGGTATGGCGCACCTGCGGCATCCATTCCAGTTCCTGCCCGAAGAAGTCGATGCCGAGTTCGCGCAGCTTCTTGTCGTTGAGGCCCATCCAGCCCGCTCTGGGGCGCATGGTTTCCACATCCTCGGGCTTCATCTGGCTGCAATCGAAACGGATGGGGCCGTTTCCGGCTCTCACTTCGTGCACCATGCCCCGGGTATTGTAATGGGGATCGGCCTTGGCTCCGAATTTTGGGGAGTATTTCTTCATGAAATCCTCTCCCTTGGCGTTCAGGAACCGGGCTCCCTTGGGAAGAAGGCCTGTTTGCCCTTCCCACGCGAAATCGACAGGCACGTTCCACACCTTCCAGAATTCGAAATTCCGCATGGCGCAACCCGCGTTCCAGGCGATGCTGACGCCTTCGCTGGCTGGCGTGTTCTGATGGTAGGAGGGCTTCCAGCCGCCCGTATTGGTGGCGAGCAGGACGGCGCGGGCCTTGATGAAGACGGGCACCCCGCTCTGGCTGTGGAAGCCCACGGCCCCGGTCACGCGTTCGCCGTCGGTGATGACGTCGGTGATGACCGTGCGCCCAAGCCGCCGCACGCCCCGCTTTTCGCATTCCTGCTTGAGCAGGCGGGCTTTTTCGATGCCGCCCATCCCGTAGGGGTGGTAGTAATAATAGCGCATGTAATCAAGGGCTCGCTGGGGGATGAAGCACAGTTCGCCCTTATCGTTGCGGACGAATTTGTGCCCCAGATTCTCAAAATCCATGAACCGGTCATAGGATTGCGTCAGAATCTGCCCGAGAAGCTTCTGGTCGGCGAGGCCGTCGTAATAATACACGAGATCGTCGAGCAGATCGTCCAGCTTCATATCGGGTTGCTTGACGATCATGTCCCCGCCGGAAAGCCCGCCCAGCCCGCCCCAGTCTCGGGGGCCCTTGTCCACGACCAGCACGTCGCCCAGAAAGTCCCTGGCGCGCATGGCAGCCCACATCCCGCTGAAACCGCAGCCGATAACCAGCAGGTCCGTCGTATATTGATAGCATTGTTCTTTCATATGCGCCTCGCTTACCGGCTGTCGGCTTCGATTTGATCAAGGGTACGGGCAAAACGTTCCTTGAAGGGATGCACATAGATGGCCCCGGAGGGGCAGTTCAGCTCGCAGTTGAAACAGGTCATACAGTCGTCGGTATAGGTGATGCGGGACTTGCTGCCGCAGGTCATGCAGCGCAGCGCCTCGGCGAAGCAGGCTTCCATATCCAGAGGCCGCAGGGTTTCCGCAAAAGGATCATCGGCCGGGGCGGGGAGGCTGGCGCGCTCCTGTCTCGGTTCGTGGCGGATGCCTTCGCGGGGCCATTGTTCTTCGGGAAGCTCGGGACGCTTGCGTTCGCGTTCGCCCCGGATGTCCGCGCCCTTGAGCATCCGATCGATGGAAAAGGCGCATTCGCGTCCGCCGGCAATGGCGCTGACGACGGAAGAGGGGCCCGTGGCGGCGTCGCCTGCGGCGAAGATCCCCCATGCCGATGTGGAGAAGGTGACGTCTTCAATCACGATGCGTCCCTGTTCAATACGCACGTCCTTGGCGAACCCGTCCAGCTCGGATGCTTGGCCGATGGCGAAGATAATATGATCGGCCCGGATGCGCATGGTGGCGTTTTCATCGAACAGGGGCGCGAAACGTCCCTGCTCGTCGACGACCCGGATGCACGTTTTCAGTTCCATGCCCGCGACGTGCCCGTTTTCTTGAAGGATGGTGCCGGGGCCGAACCCGCAATGGCATTCGATGCCCTCCCTCAGGGCGTCCGCCTGATTGTGCGGATACGCGGGCATGGTTTCGCGCGACTCAAGGCAGGCCATGCTGACCTTGGCGGCACCGAGCCTTTTGGCGGTGATGGCGGCATCCACGGCGACGTCTCCGCCTCCGATGACGAGCACGTCTCCGGACAGGTGGGGCTGTTCGTCGCCCCGGTTGGCGCGCAGGAACTCAAGGCCCCAGTGGACGCCGGGAAGCTCGACGCCTTCCATGCGTACCTTGCGGCTGACCGTCGTTCCGGGGGCCAGCATGACGGCTTTGAATCCCAACCGTTTCAGGTCGGAAAGGCTCAGGTCCGCGCCTTCGCCGATCTTCGTATTGCAGCGGAAGGCGATGCCCATCGCTTCAAGCCGGGCGATGTGGGCCGCAACGATCGCGTCGGGAAGCCGATACGCGGGGATGCCGTACCGCAACATGCCGCCGGGAAGCGGCATCGCCTCGAAAACCGTCACCGGGTACCCCATCTGTGCGAGGAACCACGCGCAGGAAAGCCCCGCCGGGCCGGAACCGATTACCGCGACCTTTGTGATGTGCCTTCGGGCGGGCTTTTCGAGAGGAGCCTTCAGATCCCAGTCGCCCATGATCTGCTCGACGGCATTGATGTTTACCGCCTCGTCCACATGGTTCCGGGCGCACTTTTCCTCGCAGGGATGGAAACATACCCGGCCCGTGATGGCCGGAAACGGCTGGACGCTGCGGTAGCGCCGGGCCGCTTCGCCAAGGTGCCCCTGCTGGATCAGGTAATGGTTGCCGCGAATGTCGACCCCGGCGGGGCAAGCCGCCATGCAAGGGGAAAGGGCCTCTTGCGCGGGTTCGAGCCTGAAAACATCCAGTGGGCATGTCTTGGTGCAGGTTCCGCAGCCGGTACAGGCCGCAGGATCGATGCTGTGGATCATATGAACTCCTTTTACGCATCTGATTGGGAAGGTGACTGCCCCTGTGGGGACAGTGTGTCCGAAACATGGCTGCCGCCGTGGTGTTTTTCTTTGGTCGGGAAAGCAATATGAAAGGGACCCTCCTCTAGGCTGCATGGGGACGGACGTCACGGCAGCGAAATGTTGTGCGTCGTTGATAAAGAGTAAGCAAAGGGTGTTCCAGCTCGTTATTGTATCGTTTTTATTGTTTTTTATTTAAAAAGGAAGAATCCGCATTTCTTTTTTTGTCTTGAAAACGGACAATTTTGTATGTTGCCGTATTGTTTCCGGACGGCTATGTTGGCGAGGGCTGAACGGTCGATGGGCCGCGGTGAAGGAGAAGGATATGGCGAAAGAAAAGGCGTGGTATGCGGACAGTGCTGTCGGGACGTTGCTCGCGGATCTGTTTGAAGGGAAATGGTCCCCCGAATTGCTCGCACAGCTTGCCCAGATCCCGCTCGCTGAAGCGGAGCGGGGTGCGTTCCCCGGCTGTCCGCCTTCCTCCGGGAGGAAACGCCGGTTCCGTCTGGTGGAGCGCGTCCAAGCCCACAAGGAGGCGTGCTCGTTTTTGCTGGCCCGGCCCTCCGGCTCCGGTATCGAATCGTTTTTGCGGCTGTCTGCGGATGGGGAAGAGCTTGGGGCACTGGAAACGATGTTGGGGCTGGGCTTGAGCCGCATGAACACCTTGCGCCCGGCGGGGATCAATCTCGTCCTCCGCCTCGTCCATCGAAGCCTTCTGGGAGTGGGCTTGCGGGGACTGAACGCCGATGGGGCGAAGCGGTACCGGCGTCTTTGCCGTGACGTGCACCCGCTCATCGTTTGTTCGGGCAGCAATACGCCTTCGCTTGCCCGGCTCTTTTTCCGGGCGCGGGGGCTGGCCGTGAAGTTCGGGGACAGACGCGACATGGCTCTCTTCGACCTGCTCGTCGGCTCCATAAACGTCTGCAATACGCCGGAACACGGGAACCCGCGTTTCCACGCTATCATGGCCCGCGGGTATGCGGCGCTTGAGGCGCTCAAAGAACCGGACCTGTTCGAACAGGCGGCACCCTATCTCGGCATTTACCATTTCATTGAGGGGAACTACGAACAGGCAATGAACCTCTTTTCCCGCGCAAGCCGGAAACTGCGCGCGCAGGAGCACCATCTCGTCGAAATGTTTTATGTCAGGCACTGGAGCTTTGCGGCTTCCTGCCGGGGAAATTTTGAGCTGGCGGCCGGGCTGCTGCTCTCGCGGCTGCGCATGTTCGCCGCGCGCAGCGACAACCAGCTCGCCCGTTCCATACGCGGGCAGCTTGCGGCGTTGTATCTGCGCATGGGGCAATATGAAAAGGCGCTGGAACAGCTGGACATAGCGCAAATAGGCGTTTCGCCGCAGGTGGATATCGTCAGCGGCGTCACCAATGCGCGCCACCTCGCCTACTACCATATGCTGTCCGGAAATCCGAAGGCGGCCTACAAGGTGCTCCATTCGGCACTGGATGAGGCACGGCGTCAGGGGTATGCGCGCCCGATTTATCTGGGGGGCGCACTGCTTGAGCTTTTGTGCGCCTTTCAGGAGCAGGGATGCCCGCCGCTTCCCTGCTATTCGGCGGAGCAGGAGCTGCAACGCTGCCTCAGGGGGCCCAACCGTATGTTGCGGGGCGTTGCGGCCCGCTTGTCCGGCAACGCGCTGATGCGCGGAGGAAATGAGGATGGGGCGCTCGGCCTGTATCAGGACAGCCTCGCACTGCTTGAAAAGATAGGCTGCCCGCTTGAGGCGGCGAAAACGCGGCTGGCGCTGGCTTCACTGGCGTTACGGCGCAACGACAAGGAAAAGGCCGTGCTGCTCGTGAGCGACGCATGGCCCATGTACGATTGTCTCAAGGATTTTTTCTGGCCGGAGGAACTGCTTGCTCTGGTCCCCACCTACATGCGCAAGCATGGGGACGCCAATCTTTCCTCGCGGGCCCTTCTCGAAGCCTACCGTGAAAGTTTTTCCCCCCACAGGACATGGGAACAGTTCGAGGCCTTTTCGCAGGCTTTGTTGGCGGAGTCGGCCCGCATCCTCGGCACTACGCAGGGATACCTCTTTCATGTCCCGTATCCACATGCGCCGATCCGCCTTGTGGCCGTTCTCGGAGGCAAGCTCGAATCCGTGACGTATCCTTATGCCTCCCTGCCCGATCTCATGGAGCTCGTAGCCGAGGGAGCTCCGCTTATTCTGGACAATGTGCAGGAAGGGGGGATGGGGTTCGGAAGCATGTTGATCGGCATCCCCATAGACTGCCGTCCCGATGGGGTTTATGCGCTGTGCCATGTCGGGGCTTTTTTGCCGGAGGTCCGCACCGTCCTTGAAGAGAATGTGCTGAAAGATATCGGGCGTGTCCTTGCCTGGGAGTGTTCCCGCGTCATGGAGCGGGAGCGGCGTCATGCGGAGCGCCTTGAGACGCTTGCAGATACGTCTGGAGAGATGATCTGCGTTTCCGATGAGATGGAACGGTTTCTCGGCGATGTGGAACTTGCGGCGAAAACCGACGCTTCCATCCTGCTTTGCGGGGAATCCGGCGTGGGCAAGGAGATGGTGGCCCGGTACATCCACGAGAAAAGCGGCAGGAGCGGCAGGCTTGTCATCATCAACATGGCGAGCCTTCAGGACGAGTTGTTCGAGAGCGAGTTCTTCGGGCATGAAAAGGGATCTTTCACGGGAGCCATGACCAGCAAGCCCGGTTTGGTGGAAATGGCCGAAAACGGCACGCTGTTTCTGGATGAATTCACGGAGGCCAGCACGCGGGTGCAGGCCAAGCTCCTGCGGGTCCTTCAGGAGCGCTGCTTCCATCGCGTGGGCGGAACGCAGACCATCAGCGTGAACTTCCGCCTTATCGCGGCCTCCAACAGGGACATCACCCATGCGGTCAGGCAGGGGCTCTTCCGCGCGGATCTCTACTATCGCATAGCCGTGATCAATCTGAAAATCCCTCCGCTGCGCGAACGCAAGGCCGACATCCTCGCCATTGCCCGCTACTATCTGCATTTTTTTTCGCACTGGCATCATCGGGAATGCGTTCAGGATTTTTCTCCGGAAAACCGCCGTATCCTGGAAAGCTGGAGTTGGCCGGGGAATATACGCGAGCTGCGCAACGTCATCGAGCAGTCGGTTGTCTTGACCGGGGGGCGACACCTGACGCTTCCTGCTCCGGTGGAGCATACCGAGGCTTCCCGAGGCGTCGGGGCTCTGGGAGGTGGGGAGATGCCCGAAGAGTTGTTTTCCGGAAATCCGTCTCTGGCGGATCTCGAAAAACGGTATATCGAGAGGACGCTGGAGCAGTCGGGCTGGCGGATTGAAGGGAAGAGGGGAGCACTCGCCGTGCTGCGTATAAGCCGATCCGCATTGTACGACAAGATGCGGCGGTATGGAGTGAAGAGGCCCTTTTGAGGACTGATGCCTCTGAAGGCCGTCATAGCTAAAGTAAAACATGAAGGATGAGCGACATAAAAAACATTCCCAAAACGGCGAAGGGAGGCAAACGCGGGACGGAGAAAAGAGGCTGCCAGCCTTTGCGTGAACGGCTGGCAGCCGCGGAGATGATCTCAGGATTCGTAGACGATGCGCCCTCCGGAGATGGTCTTGAGCACGGAAAGCGTTTCGATGGACTCGGGCGGCACGGTCAGCGGATTTCCGGAAAGCTGCACAAAATCCGCATAGTATCCGGGAGCGATTGTACCGACGGCATGATCCCGTGCGCTGCACTTGGCGGCATTGACGGTGTAGGCTTTGAGGGCGTCGAGCGGCGAGATCCTCTGATCAGGGCCGAGAATGCGCCCCGCCGTGGTTGTGCGGTTGACGGCGGTATGGATGGAACGGATGGCATCCACGGGCTGCACCGGAGAGTCGACATGGAGGCCGAAGGGAATTCCCATGCGCACGCAGGAACCGCAGGGATCGAGCCGCGCGGCCCGCTCTTCGCCGAGGAACAGGTTGACGTGGCGCTCGCCCCAGACGTTGACGTGGCGGACAAAGAACGTCGGCGTGACCCCGCAGGCATGGAGCCGGGACAGCTGTTCGTCAGTCGCCATCTGCACATGGATGATCATGTCTCCGGGGACTTTTCTCGGGCACTTTCGGAGGGCCTCTTCAAACCCCCGCACGACGAATTCGATGGCGGCGTCGCCGTTGGCATGGAAGGCGACGGGGACGCCTTGGCAGTGGTACTTGGCAATCAGCTCGGCGATCTGTTCGGGCGTGAGGACATGATCCCCGCAAAAATCGGGTTTGCAGGCGTAAGGCTCCCCGAGCACGGCGGTCAGGGACTGGATCGAGCCGTCCGCAAACGATTTCACCCCCCCGTAGTAGAGATAGCCGGAAACGGGCATGTTCCATGTGCCGAGTTCGAGCATTTCATCCATGATGTTGGGCATGAAATGCAGGTAGCCTCGGGCGTTCATGCGTTTTTCCCGGGCCAGCCGGTTGTAGGCGCGGAGAATGCCGTGAGCGCCGTTGCTGAGGCCGATGCCTCCATCCTGAAACATCGTGAATCCCGCACGGTTATAGTCGGCGATCGCATATTCGATTTTCTCAGGGAGCTTCTCGGGCGGGCAGGCCGGAATCTTTTGAAATACCTTGAAATAGGCGTTCTCTTTAAGCAGTCCTTCCGGCATCCCGTCATCCCCGAGTACAACCATTCCGCCTTCGACGGAAAAATCCGCGGTGACGCCGAGCTTGGCGAGGCCGAGCGTGTTCGCATACCCCATGTGGCTCGTGATGTGTGATACGAAAACAGGCCGCTCCTGACTGACCGCATCGAGATCATGGCGGGTCAAGTGGCGGTGGTCGCTCATGCCTGTGTCGTCGTAGCAATACCCTATGATCCATTCCGTGTCGGTCTGCGTGGCGGCGTGCGTGCGAAAGGCGGACAGCAGGTTGCCGATGGTTCCGTGGGCCGTATCACAGAAAAATTGGGTGCGGCACTGCGCGTACATGGAAAGGTGGCTGTGCGAGTCTATGAAGCCGGGGAGGAGCACGCCTTCCTCCAGATGGATTTCCTTGCGCCGATGCCGGGGGGCGAGCGCGCGGAGTTCTTCCAGCGTGCCGACGGCGAGAATTTTCCCTTCACTGATGCAAACGGCTTCGGCCGTGGTTTTTCCCTCGTCCATAGTAAGTATTTCCGGGCAGGAGATAAGCGTGCATTCGTTTGTGAGCATAACCATTTCCTTTTTAAACCGATGAGGCGCCGTGCGGGCCGCGCCGCACGTGGAAGAGAAGGACCGTACCACCCCACCGGACTGGTGCGGAGGTACGGCCGCCGTTACCACTGCTTTTGTCCGACCAGCTTCAGGGCGAACATGGCGGCGATGCCAATAACGGTGATCGCGCCGTAGATCATGAGGATTTCCATTCCCGTGAATGTGTAGAACGCGGGGGCGAAGAAATAGAGGATGGGAGCGCACGTTACGAGGATGCCCACATTGAAGAAGGCGAGCTCGAGCGTGGCGGGCGTGCTGAAATCCGGGTCGATGATGCGCAGAAGCAGCAGGCCGGTGGCTGTGGAACCGCAACAGCAGCCGAACTGGCAGAGCACCCGCTCAGGCCCGTAATTGGTCCGGCGTCCGAACCAGAGGTTGAGGGCGAGGGCGAACAGGGTGACGCTGAACGCCACGAGGAAGATGGGGATGACGTACTGCTTGAGGACGACGATATGGATGGACATCAAGGTGGCGGTCAGCAGGTAGTCCACGGAGGCCCCGGTGATGCGGGTCTGGACAACGGGGTCCATGAGCCTGCCCGCGCCGAGCTTGAGGAGCAGGGTACGGAGCAGCCACGCGACGATAAGCCCGTGGATGAAGAACATCGGCATACTGAGGGTGGCCCCGAATCCCTTGAGCCACTTGTATTGGTCAAAGAAGGGCTTGATGTGGGCTTCGATCCAGCTCAGTTCGGCATAGGTGATGAGATAGACGATGCCGACGAGGGCGACATGGAAGGCCAGCGTGTCGATGGTGGAAGCGTGGGTCGTTTCGCGTCCGTTGGTTGCGGTGGACTTCTTGTCCATGATGCCGGTCAGGAATTCTTTGGTGATGGAAGCTCCGGTCTTGTTGGCGTTGAGGCCCTTGCGGACGAACCAGCGGGCGACGGGCACGCCGACGATGGCGGCCGAAAGGAAGCCGAGCGCCGCGTAGATCACGCCGACGGTGGCGCAGTCGGCGATGCCGCCCTTTTCCCACAGCGTGCCGAAGGCATAGGCTTGCCCGGGGCCCTGCGTATAGCCGTGGGTTACGATCATACCGATGAATTCGCTGAGGCTGTTTCCGGTCGCCAGATTATACAGCCAGATCACCGCGCCGCCGATGAGGGCTTGCGCGGGAAGGCTGATTGTCCAGATCAGCGTCTGCCACATGCCCCCGCGCACGACTTCCTTGGACGTGTTTTCCTGATTGCCGCGCGGGCGTGTCAGCAGAAGCGAAATGTAGCTGATGTTGAAGGCGTGGAACAGGAACCAGTTAAAGCTGCTGCTCGTGATCCGCCATTCTCCTATTTTAAGCCAGCCCGTGGAAACGATGGCAAAGCCGATCAGTCCGCCGATGATGCTGGCGGGGACCAGATAGTCCTGAAACAGTTTGACTTTTGCGCGCAGCAGGGTGCCGATGAGCAGCATCAGCGAAAGGAGGCCGAAAAGGATGAGATTTTCAAAACCGCTTCCCATGACAAAACTCCGTCTTTGAGGTTGACCCGAGCGTTTGAGAGCGCTGAGCCCATGCGGGCTCTCTCTGGACGTCTTTATCTGCAAGCGGTGTTCCATAAAAAAAGAATAAATAAATTTCGTTTGTTATGCGTTAAAGACCTTCCCAAAAGTGTCATTTGTCATTATACTGAGACAAAACAATATCATGCTGTATTTATTGTTTTTTAAAGAAAAATGTCTCTTTTTTATGACAGAAATGTCTTGTTCTTCTGCCTGACGTGGGATGCATACACTGGGAGACTTTATGTCCATGCCTTTTCCCATCGCTTCGTATGAGGATTTCAAACGGCTTGTTGAAAACCCGTTGTTCCATCAACTGCTTGATGCCCTGAGCATCGGCGTTTCGCTCACGGACCCTACGGGGACGGTCCGGTATTTTTCGCAGTCCTGCTACCACATCTATGGGCTTGATCCGTCCGAGAGCGTCGTAGGCAAAAAAATCGACGCCATATTCCAGACGGGAAGGGCGGGCGTCCTCAATTCGTTGCAGACACGGCGGATCAATACGGTGAACAGCATCTCCTACAATGGAGTCGAAGGGTTATGCCGCCGTTGCCCCATTCTGGACGACAAAGGAAATCTGGTCTGCTGCCTTTCGGAAGTGATCGTTACCACGTACGACAATGAGCGCATTGAGGAGCTGTTGCACAACCTCCAGCAGCTCAAACGCAAGGTCGGGTACTTCATCGCACAGGAAACAACGGGCGGGGGCCTGCGTACGTTTGACGATCTCGTCGGCGATACCAGCGTGATGCAGGCACTCAAGGCAATGGGGAAGCGGTTCGCGCGCAGCAGGGAGCCCGTGCTGATCCTCGGGGAAAGCGGCACGGGAAAGGAATTGTTCGCGCAGGCCATCCACAAGGCGAGCCCTCGCGCGAACGGATCTTTCATTTCAGTAAACTGTGCGGCCTTGCCGCGTGAACTGGCTGAATCGGAACTGTTCGGCTATGTGGAGGGCGCCTTTACCGGCAGTGTCAAAGGCGGTAAAATGGGACTTTTTGAACAGGCGCACGGCGGAACCCTGTTTCTGGATGAAATTGGTGAAATTTCCCTTTCCACCCAGACCAAGCTGCTGCGGGTTCTCCAGGAACGCGAGGTCAGAAGAATTGGTGATAACAAGGTCATCTCCATCAATGTCCGCATTATTTCCGCCACCAACAAAAGCATCAATCAGCTTGCCGGCAAAGAACTGTTCCGCCGTGATTTGATGTACCGCCTGGATGTCCTGAGAATTTTCCTTCCCCCTCTTCGCCAGAGAGACCGGGACGCGGAACTGCTGTTCCTGCATTTGATGCGGCAGCGGGGGCAGGAGTGCGGGATACCTGTTCCCGAAATCAATCTTTCGGCCTTATCCGCCCTTAATGATTATCCATTTAATGGAAATATAAGGGAACTGCGCAATATCGTAGAGCGCTCTCTGGTAATCTGCTCCGGAGATGCCATCACCAGAGATGATTTGCTAAGGGCACTATATCCCCGGGATTTAGAGGATACATCTCCGGTTCCTGTCTATACTGCATCTCAGACCTCCGGCGAAGAAAGCTCCATCATATGGGCACTTGGTGAATGCGGCGGCAATCAGACCAGGGCTGCCAGGCTACTGGGTATTAACCGTTCTACACTATGGAGAAAAATGCAGAAATATCATATAAAAATATAATTCAAATCATGCAATGGTGTTGCACATTTTGTTGTGATATCGTTGCATTTTTTGCTGTAATGCTGTTGCAATCGCACTCCCCCTCACCCCTGATGTATTTCTCAATATATCGACCTTTTTCTTTTGTCTTTTATGAAGC
>OLFS01001960.1_pt1 | contig 14422 bp, 8 predicted proteins | sample 1605491 | NCBI WGS metagenome assembly OLFS01 (sample SAMEA3888921, study PRJEB22519) | human gut metagenome | biome: human gut; feature: human-associated habitat; material: faeces | place: Denmark | collected 2011 | reverse complement strand
TATTGATGAATTTTATTTAACATAATAGATTGATATGAAAGGAAAACAAAAACGCTAACTAAATTTTACTTCAGTTAGCGTTTGGTATTTTTTGATATGAGAATTGATGTTATAACGTCTTTAGTTACTAAAAGTTCTCTTATATAAATTGACACTATCCTAAGTAATAGCGGTTATTAACTAACCTAATTTAATTACTGGAAGTGCTACATTGGGTTTCCTCTTTACTGCTGTATGGGGTTCACCGGCAAAAATACTTAATTGCCAAGCTGTAGTAGCATCTCCTTGTGTGGAAGACCAAAAAGCTTTAGCACCAGAAGAAGGAAAATAAGAAAAGCCAAATGTATTAAATACCCAATCATGCAATTCTGACACGTACCTGTGGATTATAATAAGTTCACCAATTGATGGTAAATACCAACTAGTGCCAATCGGTACAGGAGTAAACCTATATGCATATCCAGCAGCATACTCATTCGATCCAGCAACATTATGAAAGTTATTAAACAACACTTCTGTATTTTGTCTACCATTAAGATCATCAACACCAATTCCAACATCTGGTACTACAAAAGTATCAAAGTTTTCAGGACACCACCTATAACCATTAGTTAGATTTGGTTTAGGTGGAAGTAAAAACGAACCCTGATTATCTATAATAGCAAATCCAAGAACTTGTGATATAGCAGTATTGGATAATTTTTGAAATTCAGGAAAAGTATAAAATTTCTTATCCACGTGATATACATATACTCCTTCTACTACAGGTAGATTTGGATACACTTTCGTATTGCCAAGAAATATTGCGTCCACCTTAGTTGTTCCCAACATTACATTTGTTATATCTGTACTTCCTAACTTTATCATATTAACCTGTAATTATATATAACGTTGTTGCTGATTTACTTGATAATGCATCATATGCAGATTGAGTCATAACCCTAATGCTTGCTACACCAGATTCATTTTTAACAGGAGTATAACCTAATGCACTAGTTACATTACCACTGCTTAAAGAAATAGTTCCAGAAGAATTTGTAATGTTACTTCCAGTTTTTACTCCACCCAATACAGAACCAGTTGCCGTTGGCAATGAATAATTATTAGCATTAGTGGCTACACCATTTAATTTGGTTACCATTGCAGAACTCATTAGACCGTTAGCGGATGTGGTAGCAACTGCATATGTGGTATCTTTAGCAGATATACTTAATTGTCCTGCAGTAGGAGTAAGGGTTACATTACTACCAGCTACTACATTAATTGTTTTAGCTGCAGATCCATTAAAGGTATACAAATTTGTACCTTCTGTACTTCCTCCTGCTACTTTAAATATAAATGAATTAGCAACTTTCGATGCATTTACTGCAGTACCTCCACTTGCTAATGCTCCAACTTCAGATGCAGTATAGGTAGGTTTAGATGATCCAATCCAACTAGGTTTACTTGTAATTTCAGTCCAAGTATAAGTTGGTTTTGTACTAGCTTTAGCCCAAGCACTAACATCTGATGCTGGACGAGAATTACTTAGTCTCGAATCATTTCCTTGACAAGCCGTACCAGCTGCAGTGCCGTATGTTACACTAATCGTACCAGATGAGTTAGTAATACCAGTACTTGTTTTAACACCTCCCAATACAGATGAAGTAGCTGTAGGTAAACTGTAATTATTCGCATTAGCTGCAATACCAGCTAATTTATTTTTTTCAGTTGTAGTATAATCATTTGTACTAAGAGCTTTTCCTGATACTTTATCAACTTTATTACCCAATGCTGAGTTCATTGCAGCAGTAGTCGCATATCCAGATAAATCTACAGTTTCACTAAGCTTATCCCATGTTGGTGTAGTAGATGTAGCTACATAGTTTGCACCAGTATCACTAACATTGTAAACATCACCTATTGTTACATCCACAGTAGGTAGATTGGCATAACTAGCAACAGATCCTTTTACTCTATAAACACTACTAACCTTACTATCTACTTCCGCTTTTGTATATACATTGCTTGCATTAGCTTTAGTAGCTAATTGTGTATCTACATAAGATTTTGTTACATCCACAGTAGGTATAGTTGGTTTATTACTAAGATCTACATAACTACCAGAAGTGGCAACTGTAGCTAAATTTGGTCTACCAGTTAAATCATTATATGCACCACTTGTAGCAACTGTAGCAAATTTTGGTTTACTTAATACATTATCCCATTCAACTGAATCTGCCATACCACCACCAGTTGCACTAAGCACTTCACCATTCATAGTTAAACCTGAACCAACTTTAATACCACCTTTAACTGTATCTGAAGCTGTAGGCAACGTGTAATTGCTTAAACCTGCTAACTTAGTTTTCTCCTGAGAGGTGTAGTCATTAGAACTAAGTCCAAATCCATCTACCTTATCTACTTTACTTTGGATAGCTGTAGTATTAGAAGCAATAGCAGCAGTGTTTTGAGATATCTTTTGATTTATTTCAGTAAAATCTACTTCTGGTATGTTGACTACTGTCCACTCACCACTTTGTCTAGCATATTGTTTACCGTCTAATGGAGCTTCTGGAATTATTGGATTGTTATCCGAGCTCAGGTATGGTATCTTAACCCATTCCCCATTATTTTTTACTTTAATTACCATAATTAGATATTAAATATTTGTCTACCAACAGATTTGGCATTGTCTCTACAATTTTGAAATGCTTGCCATTCTTCAAAACGACTACGCATTATTTCTCCATTCATGAATTGTTCAACCATATTAGATTTTAATGCTGCTTCCTCATCTGCACTATACTTTGTTCTAATGATTTTACTTACGAATGAATCATAAGTTGGTTCTTCATTGAATTTTAATTCATAATAAGCATAACCATGTATATCTTCAGAATTAACTTCTTCAATATCCCATCTAACTGCCCATTCATTCATTCCTAGGTATTCTATTACTTTAGGTATATTATCACCCTGTACTTTTTTTAATTCCATCATCACTTAATAATTTTTGTCTATAATCTTTAAAATTATAAGATCTCGTAAAGCGATACCATAAATTATGACAGCTTCCATATTTACACCATCCCCAATAAGCTGCTAGTGATGCTAGCCTCTTATTATTACTTTTATAACTTAATTTATGAATAAACTTCTTTTTGATATCTTTCCTGAGTAAAGTATGACCGTGGTAAAATACATAACCAATAAAATCTATACCTCTTACTTCTACAGGAAATATCTGCCAATTACGTTTTATTTTTAATTTCAAGTTATCAGCTAGATATTTTTCAATCTCTTGTAAGCAATGTCTTAAGTAATCTTTATCTGGGTGTAATATAACAATATCATCACAATACCTGTAATAATATTTTATTTTTAATACTTGTTTAATCCACCTATCGAACCAAGTCAAATTCAAATTTGCTGCAAATTGAGATATGTAATTTCCAATCGGTAAACCTTTTGGTGTAGAATAAACTACATGATGTAATAATCTTAATAGTTTCTTATCCTTAAATATCTTTTCAAATTGTGAGTATAACACATCTTGATCTATAGAAGGAAAGAACTTTTTAATATCTAATTTTAAACAATATTTTGTGCCTTCTTTATCAGCTTTTAAATCTCTTTTCAATCTCTTTACTCCATAATGAATACCTCTTCCTTTTAAACAGTTAAAGGTATCTGCAGTAAATCTACTAACAAGGTAAGGTTCTATAACATTCATTATAGCATGATGGACTATTCTGTCTGGATAATACGGTAGCCTATATATTTCTCTTTCTTTGTTACCACGATCGGCGATGATTGTATATACGCAGTATTCCGAAGTACGATAAGTATCTTCTATTAATGCCTTTTGTAACCGGACCAGATTTTCATGTGGATTCCTGTCAAATTTCTTAACGCCGTATCTTTTAGTTTTACCTAGCCTAGCCTTTTTTTCAGCCCGGACCAGATTTTCATATGATATTATCCTGTTAAATAAATTGCCTATTCTTTTCATAAGCTATTTTGGTGGTAAGACCCGTTCGCCCAATACTACTAGGGTCTCTTCAAAGCACCTGTTATCTTTTACCTAGAGGTAAGGCTGATCTAAGTTCAACAAACATTTTTGTAATTATCTGAAAGTATCTGTTAGTTCCAAAATTTCACTGATATTCGTCTATGAATTCGAGGATGCATTATTAGCATTAGCTATGAAGACTCTGCATTGAGAACCATTATCCGAATTACCTGACTGTTTTTTCAAGTATGAAATAATGTGACAGCAGTCTTACTATAAAGTCATCTCATAGTAATTCTTTTAGATCCCGCCCTTGTTATTAATATTTAATTATCTATATTACTCAGGACTATGCCTGCATTTTCTTAAATGTATCTGAATCAACTACAACGATCTTACCATAAAAGGCTAATCTTGCACCGAGAGTCGTCCACGAAGTCGAGGAAGCATTATTAGCAGAAGCCAAGAAGACCCCGCACAGAGAACCATAAACCGAAGTACCCGACCGTAAAAAGATTCTATTTCCTGTTGGATTAAACCAGCTATAATCGGAATAGTAAGTAGTTTCAGATCCACCATGTGCTGTAGGGACTACATCACCATATTTGCCTTGAGCTATGGCTTTAGTCCATCCAGAATATGTTTCTGTTGCAGCTGGATTAGGTTCATACCCTACAACTCTGATATTAGTAGCACCTGCTGCTTCAAGCTCTGTTACATCCTTATCTGGGAATGAACCTCCGTCATATACAACGTATTTACCTTTTAAAATGTTTATTCCTTGTACAAACTCCCACTTACTGTAATAGCAGTCTTCAAGTCCTAAGAAGTTAGTTGAGTAATATCCTGTATCTTCTACAACTGCAGCTTTACCGTCTTTATTACCAAGAGCTATTGTCCCACCAGTCTTACCGTAGTCATATCTCTTAGTACCTCCTGAACAAGGAATAGCACTATTATTTGTACTAATATTAGTAGTCTTATAGTAAGCACAAAACATTCTAGCTATAGTTGCATGAGATCTATAATCACCAATACCCCATAAAGATCCATGTGTTTTAGCTGCTGTAACAAACTCAGCCATTGTTTTTGAAGCTGCACTTGTCTGTGAAGCTGTACTTATCAACATACCTTCTATGTTTATCGATCCTTCAAATGAAGCTAATAACATTTCAGGTTCTTCAATATAATCACCATCTATTTGCTGTTCAGATATATATGTTCTCCAAATGCCAGGGCTTCTCTCTATAGTTTTGTGATAGTATTTTGGAAAATAAACCATTCTATTTTGATGGTTGTTCATAATTGTAATGTTTGTACTATCTGGCCATTTAGAACTATCCTCTTCATTACAATAACTAATTAATGCAGCATCATCACCACTAGGCATAGCAATGCATCTCTTAAACTTACTTCTTAATGATTCAATTACATTTCTATTACCACCTGTTAAACATGTTGTGGATGAAGCATTCTCATTGTTTTCATACCAATATGCTAGAGTATCTTCTAAATTGTTATTGGTTACAATTTGATTACAATACCAAACTGCATTGTATGTACCAAATAGATATGATTCTCCATTTAACGCATTATATTGTGCACTGCAGTAAGTAGGTAATAATGTTGTTTCATCAAAACCATTATTACTATACAACGATATTACACACCAGCCGTGACTATTAGGACTTATTCTCCCTTGAATAGTTATACTAGCTTTATCTTTATAATTTCTAATAGTCCACTTACATATTGCTTGTAAGTAATCAACAGCAGGAAGACCGGCAGTTTCATAATCGTCTCTTAGTAAACCATCTGTAATCAAAGTGTTCCAGTTTGGGAAGTTAGCATATAATGCTATATTACTGTTTTCAAATCCAGCATGATGCCCATCTAGCAAATCAGCATCCAAACCACTACCTGAACCATCATTACCAGCATGCCATACTTTACTACCATTTACAGTTAAATTCTTTGCTTTTACTTCAAGTGCATTTAAATTAGTGGCATTCATACCACTTATTGTCATATTATGGGTGTTTGCACCTGAAACACCATACTGTAACCATAACCCACTGGTAGGATTGTCAACGATTCTCCATGCTGTATTTTTATTTGAACTTGACCCATATATAAAAGTTGAATCTTTTGTAGAATCCGTTGTACAATTTAATTTTAAATTATATCCATTACCAGATACATGTAGATCACTATCTGGAGCAGAAGTACCTATACCTACTTTACCATCAGTTGTTATTCTTACTCTTTCAGGTAGTCCAACAGTACGAACAATAACATTATTACCAGCAATATATGTATTATAACCTTTATTTGCAGTGTAATATCCAAAATGGAGATCATTTGTTGCATTAAAATTCAAAACACCTAAATTTTCACCGCTGGTATCTTTAACTGTTATACCCTTATTATTGTCAAGATTCAACACACCAGACATTGCAACATTGCCAACTCCGGTCATATCTCCACTAACATTTGCACTACCATCGAATGCTTGTCCCCATATAGTTCTAGCAGTAGCTAACTTAGTAGCAGTTGCAATATTATCAGAAGCAGTTAATGCAGCATCAAGCTTAGTCTTATCAGCAGCAGACATTACACCCGCAGTAGTAGTAGTGGCTTTGTTAATAGTAAGTACTTGATTGGAATTGCTATCTGTAACAGGATCTTTAATATTCAATGTAATAGCAGCATTGTTTGCATCTTGTGTGAAGCTACCACTAGTTACATAACTATTAAGATTATCTACTTTATTTTTATCAGCATTACTATAGTCATTAGTAGATAAATCTTTACCTTGTACTTGATGAACAAATCTTGCATCAGCATCTACTTTACTATAACCATCAAATGTAAAGTCATAATCCTCATCAGTATCCATCCAGATTATTTCATCATTAGTAGGTTCATTTGGACCAATTGCAACATCCTCTGGAATAGTTACATTCTTATTAACAACATTGAGTTCTACTCTTTTAGTAATAGTCTCAATCTTATTAACTTGTGCACCTGCTTCAATACCTTGTAACTTTGCAAAGTCTTCCTTGGACATCAAACCATTAGCTGTCAATGATGCTAATTCAGCAGTACCTCCTAATGCATCCCAACCTTCACTTGTCCATGCGTAGTTAGTATCGTTCTTACGAACATTCCATACATCACCAATCACATTACCTTCAGTAGGTAAATCTTCTACACTATCTACAGATCCCTTAAAGATGTACACAGAAGTAAATTTACTATCTACTTGGGATTTATTGTAGTAATTGTTAGCAAGATCATCTGCTACTACCTTTATGTTAGCATCAGTTTGATCCTTAGTATAGTACCTAGTATCATGAGTATGAGTAGTCACTTCACCTATTAATACAGCTTCAATGGCTGCTTTACTAAGTTCAGCATCTTTACCGGGTTCTCCTTGAGGTCCTTGGAATCTACCCATATTGACCCATTCAGTACCATTCCAAAAGTATAAGTCTGTACCAACAATATAAGAATCACTGAGCTGAGGATCTACTATATTACCTAACTCATCTGGGCTATTGAGTCTACCTTTTAAGATGATGCCTGAAGATGGCCAACCTGTATTTACATATACATCGTCAACTTCATCCCAAAGATACCAATAACCATCTTCTCCTACTTTGGGAGGATTGTCTGCATATTCTTTAGCTCTCGCTGCTTGAGTGTTAGCATTATTAGCAGCAGTAGTTGCATTTGTAGTAGCTTGTTGTGCAGCTGTTTTAGCCTCATTTACGGCAGTTATAGCATCAGATGTATTCTTTTCCCTTGCAGCCTCTTGAGTCTCTCTAATTGCCTCATTTGCCTGTCTAGTGGCTTCATTTGATATCCTTTCCTGTTCTGCTGTATCACGAGCTGTTTCTGCTTCTACACGCTTAGCTTCTTCCTCCTTTCTAGAAGTTTCAGCAGTTACTCTTTCACTTTCAGATGCAACTCTAATTGCTTCATTAGCTATACGTTCTTTTTCTTTAGTGTTACGTTCACTTTCAGAATTTGCCCTTAATTGCTCTGCTGCTACTCTTGCACCTTCAGCTGTTACACGATCTGATTCTGCATTAACCCTACTAGACTCTGCTTCTTTTCTAGAGGTCTCAGCAGCAATACGAGCATTCTCAGCATTGACTCTACCTTGTTCTGCAGTAACACGTAATGATTCTGCTTGTTTAACAGCTTGTTCAGTAGCTTCTACTTGAGCTTTAGCTTCTAATGCTTCTGCTGCTGCATCTAATGCAGGTTGTTTTAATGATTGAACCCATTCTGCTTCAGTACCTACAAAACCATGTTGTACTGCAACTTCGTATGCTGACCAACCTTGAATACCTTGCATACCAGATAAGTCAACAATAAACTTCCAACCATTCTGAGTCTTTAAGTAAACCTTAGCATCATCAGGATCTTCTACATCATTAGCATTAATAATTACATATTCACCTAACTTTACATCAGCAGTACCCCAGTCAGCTTCCATTGCTTCTATTGAAGGATATTCCTTCTTGTAAGTGAAAGCATCACCAATAGCAGATATACCAGTATTAACATATTGTTTAGTGTCATAGTTATAGATCCACCAATCATTATCTACAATCTTTGGTGGATTACTAGCAATCTCTTCAGCTTTATCAGTAGCAGCTATTGCATCATCAACTATACCTTCAATTTCTTCTACAGCTTGGTTAGCTTTATCTGCAGCTTCATTTGCTTTATTAGCTGCATCTAGTGCAGCAATAGCTGCATCTTCAGATGCTTTGCTTAAACTATCAATCCAATCTTGTTCACTACCTTCGAAACCTAATTTAACTGCAATATCATAAGCACTAAGACCACGAGCTTCTATACCTGTATCTACATATACTTTGTTGATAGGATCATAAGTAAACCAATGATCATTCTCACCTATATATGGAGTCTCTGCAGTAGCTTTTACTCCAGTATCTCTATTGTCTACCCACCAGTTGCCATTAGAACCAATAAATGGTGGTACATAGTCATCTTTGCTTACATCAAAGAGTACAACCCATTTTTCTATATCACGATTGTAAACTTTAATTATTCTACCTTTTGAATCTGCTCCCAAGTCAACCCAGTACCCAACCTGATCTGGATTGGGTACAGTTATACTTGCAAACCATTCATAATATACATTATTCTTAATCATATTATAATGAGTATGGATTATCTTGTTTTATTTTTTCTACTGCTTCTCTCCATTCTTGATATGCTGCTGCAGCTTTCTCTTCCTCTCCAAATTCTCTGTACTTTACATAAGCCATATACAATCTATCTGTACTAGTGTTATATAAATTCTCTCTACGCTTTCTTATTTCTTCATTAACTATAGTTGTGTCTTTAGGAATCATATAAAAAGCATTATATAAATCTAGATTAGGATTGGCTAAATTAAATTCTATTTGTTCACTAGATGGGTGCATGTAACCTCCTTGAAGTAATCCTTCGTAAGAATCTACAAATTCACTTTCTTTTAATCCTTTGTACCAATCCTCTGGAGCTTCTATCATTCCACCTGAACAAAGTAAATATATTTTTTCTTCCATATTATTGAGCATAACCGACAATTACTAAATCAATTGCATCATTTTTATCACCAACGTCATGTCTATTATTATCTGTATCCACACAAATTATTTTAAATGAACTAGAAGATGTAGAAGTTACTCCCACAGTTCCTCTAAATCCAGCAGAATCTGAATAAGGAGAATTAGTTCGTGCTTGTCCTTGCCACAATACTACATAATTTGTATGACCGATATTGTGATATACTGTATATTCTCCAGTTCCAGTTCTACTTATAGAACTAACTTGACATCCTCCTTGAGAATAAACTGTTCCTCTTAAATTACTACCGTAATGACAAATAGTTTTAACACCCGGAATGTTCCATCCACTTAATGAACCTACTGATACATTTCCTGTAAAATTAGCGGTAGATGCAGAAATATTACCTGTAATCGTTGCACTATTTGCAACAAGTCTACCATCTTGATACACTCTAAAAGGAGCCCAGAATCTATTTCCTTGTGCTGTACCATCATCAAATGGCTTACCTGCCCAAAATCTAACTTGGTCAGATCCAGTACCAGTTCCGGTAATACCAGCATTTGCACTTACTGCACCATCTCCTACTGTTAACGTACCACCGCCATATATCTTTAATGCTGCTGTAGAACTTGGTTTTCCATTTGTTACGGCATTGTTACCAAACGACATAATTGGCCAGCCATTGTTTATATCAGATTCATATCTACCATCTAAGAAAAATCTACCACTACTAGCTGCAATACAATTGTTATAAAAATCCATACCAGCAATAGTAGCTTTTTCTGCAAACAATAACCCAGTAGCTACAGATTCAAAAGACGAACCAAATGAAGACCAATATGATGTGTTACTTCCTGGGGTTACATTCTTAAAAGATGATAAACCTCTTCTTCCATTAGCAACCATATAATAGACGCTACCATATTTAACGACATCTCTTACATCAGGGTTAACTGTCCATGCATAATACTTACTAGAACTGTATTCTCCACGATAACTTAAAGATGGACCATTCCATCCATCTGAACCAGGTGCTCCAGTATTTCCTTTATCACCTTTGTCTCCTTTATCCCCTTTCTCACCATCTTTACCAGAATGTGGTAATGGATCAGTCCAGTATCCACCTATACTTTCATCATAAGCCATTTGTTTAGCATTTGGATCATAATTACCTGAACTAATCCAAGTAGTTTGAGATGAACTATACTTTGGATCTGGATACCATATATAACCTCCAGATGTTGCACCACCAGAAGACGGTCTATATGTGAATGTAGGTCTACTAGGTTTAGTACTAGCACTTGAAGTGTTACAGAATATTTGTATAGGACTATTACCTACGTCACCGTTTACTCCTGCCTTGGATTTAGTGACAACAAAATCAACACTATCTACTACCTTGTTACCACTTGCTGGTGATATAAAATCTACCCTCCACATGGCAGAATCAGAAGTCAATGATGTACACTTAATTGTTTGTGTACTTTGGGTATAAGTTACACTACCAGTACCAGTTTGTAAAGAAGTAGTAAGTTTAAAATCAGTAATATCTTGAGAACCATATTTCAATCTAGCTGTAGTAGTAGCAGTAGAATAATCTGTTACTACTCCACCTGAATCTGCTGGTACACCGGTATTTTCATTTGTAAGTATACCTCTATATACATTTTCACCATCACGAACATTATTAATAGTCATGAAATCTGAAAACTCTGCTCCTGCTCCTGATACTACACATTTAAAACTAATTTCATCTTTTTTTGTGCTAGTAAAATAGATACCATTATAACTAACTACTAATGTACTATTTGTTTCATTAGCTAATAATTGCCAATCATATGTGCCCGCTATCGCCCAATACCATTTATAAGATGGATTAATTATATTAAATGAATCTGCAGTAAGAGTGATTGTAGTGTTTTCGGGAACGGTTTTACCTGTTTTATAGTGAAAGAATTGCTCTCCAGACATATATACATATGCTGCATCTTCCCCATTAAAACCATTTTCACCATTAGCTACTTTATTAACGTACCATGTCTTAACTATAGATACTCCATCTTCTAATGTTACATTTAAGTCTATACTAGCCTGTTTCTGACTTATTGAAGTAAGAGTTACCTTAGAACCGGTTATGCTTACAGTAGCTCCACCAGAAGTAGTAGAATATGTTATACTTTTAATAGCAATTGGATTAATACCATGATATGCGTAAACATCTGTAGTAATAGTAGACAAATCTACTAATGGTGTAACCCCATCTGCATCAAATGGTACCGCAACCGTACCATTACTTAAATCAATATAATATGCATCAAGACCTTCTGCACCATTAGATAGTTTAGCTAATTGGGTATCATCATAGTAAGTAGTACCATCAGAATTTGTAACAGTACAACGAATACTTAATGTACGGGAATCTGTCGGCATTGCTGTATATGGAAAGTCTATAGAACTTTGTGCAGACAATTTGGTTCCTTCTGCATTAAGCATCTTCCATTCATATGTAGGATTTTCCATCCCATATACATTTGCAGTTAAATGAATAGTTCTTGGAGTAGGAGTTCCTGAGAAATCGGGAGTATCAAATAAAAATAACCGATCGCCTACAATTTCTACCCATTTAGCTTTGTCATCCCCTGATTTACCATCTTCACCTTTTGAAACTTGCTTTTGCCATTGATCATCATTCTCATTTGGTTCATCTTTAGTACCATTAGGGTCCATACAGATCCATAAACTACCTTTGTGACTTACTTGGTCATAATAATAGTAAGTGTTGCCAGAAACCCAAATACCTCTGTATACAGGTACTCTAACGATTCCTGTGTCAGAAGTTTGATAAATTGTACCTACAAATTTAGTTTGATCACCACCAATTACAACTCTTTCACGAACTACACCATCCTCATCAGCTAGAGAAAAAGTATCAATATTCTTATAGTAAGAGATTCTAGGGGCATTATCACCTTTAGCACTGATAAAAATTGCGTTACGTCTCTCATCCATTTGTAAATTGTAGTCTGGATCAGATTCGTACATATGACCTAATTGTAATATTTCATCATCTGCTTCTGGTTTACCACTACCTGGCTCGCATACATCTTTAGACAACGTGATATAATTACTACCAGTAGCATTTACTTTACGCCAATATCTCTTAACATTTTTACCATCAAATTTTTGGCATATTGCTAAGTCGTTAACTATAAATTGATTATACTTAGTACCTTCTTGATCATCAAAGTAACATTTATAAGAATCTGCCAATTCTTCTACTTCGATACATTTCATATCTGCTACAGTAACTAGAATGTCACCACCTACAGCTTTAATCTCATTTACCGTAAGTTCATTTATTGTCATATTACCTCTAACAAACAGATTGTCTAATTCCATATTCCATTTGGAACCTAATGGATATAAACTAGCTCCAACACCATCCCAACCAGAACGAAATGTGTTTCCTGCTTGTAAACCTTGTAACATTGTTATTTTACCATCCGCAGTATCACCATGCTTATTTAAATAATCTTCTGCAGTCTTTAAAGAAGTATATAAGAAGTTATCTGCAGGAGGAGTACTTTCTCCATACTTGATTACAGGTAAAGAACCAGAACTACTTGCAACTGCTTCTACTTGATTTTCAAGTTTAGATAAAGCTTGATTTAATGTATCTGTAGTAGTTAATGGAGCCGCACTGCTACCTTTATAATAACCAGATAGTGGGAATATAGTTGCTGTACTTTGGGTATGATAGCCTGGAGCAGATCCACTACCACCCCCATTTGCAATAAGTTCAGATAATGCTGTAATAGTATTCTCAGCTACTGTGAGTCTATTGAGAGCATCCTGTAATTGTTGTAATGTAGATCTATTGTCAATATCATCTATCCATTCTTGCATAGTACCACCAATCTCTGACATATCGGTGTCATGCTTAGTATCTAAAGTAATGATCTTATTATTCAATACATCATAGTAACTAGTAATAGCACTATTAAGATTAGTAGTTACACTAGTATCTCCTTCTACTATCTTATTACTAAGATCCTTATAATTATCATTTACTTTAGTATCTAGTATCTCAACATCTTCTTCTACAGCATCTACTCTCTCATTAGTAGCAAATGTACCTGATAGTGATGTAGTAAAACTTCCACTAGTAATATTTTTATTACTACCATCTTGTACAAGGGTAATGAGGTCTTGCTCTTGCAGTTTAGTTGTTAGTTCAAATTGTGATATCTTTTTATTCATATTACTCTTGGATTATATGTTCCTTTACTTCAGTTAATATACAATCAGAATCAATATCTTTTTCTGGATAGAAATTCATTTGTTTTTTTAAGCAATGAAGATACCCTATAATTTTATCTACGTCGTCCTGAGTAATAGGAAACTCTTCGTCATTTAAATTATTAGCTGCCCATTTAGCTAATTTATCTAAATGCAACAATAGTACTAGATTTGTAATCGAAACTCTATCCAATTTTACATTGTACTTTGTAGACTGATTAACCAATTTACCAACTTTATTTACATAATTCGCAATATCCATCTTTACAATTTTTACAGTCATCAATAGTACAATTACACGTTCTCATATCAAGCAAATTCAGCATTTCATTATAATACTGTTCTGCATCATCTGTAAGATTCAAAGTAGTAGCATTATCATAAAGTGTTTTCTTAAACAGAAACATCATTATTTTATCCTTCATTTTGTTATCTAGGCAGTTATGGCAATACGTAGTTAGCAGTTTTATTTCTGCATAATACAATGATTCATTCATTTCCATATCAATCGTATATAAAATAAAAGGGGAAAGG
>OLFS01001956.1_pt1 | contig 14437 bp, 13 predicted proteins | sample 1605491 | NCBI WGS metagenome assembly OLFS01 (sample SAMEA3888921, study PRJEB22519) | human gut metagenome | biome: human gut; feature: human-associated habitat; material: faeces | place: Denmark | collected 2011 | reverse complement strand
ATGCCGCTAAATCAATACTTGAACCAAATCATAAAATCGATTCAGCTAGCAGTTTTCCTGTAACGATTAATTTCGCGCTTCAAAATAATTAATCAGGTTAAATACCAGACCTGGCGGGGTGAAGCAATGGCAGGTGGGGTGAAAGTTTGAAGCAGGCCACAAAAAAGCACCTGAAAAGGTGCTTTTTTACGCGTTTTTAACATGCTGGCATTACTGTTGCAATTCTTTCTCAGTGAAGAGATCGGCAAACAGTGCAGTGCTCAAATAACGCTCACCCGATGACGGTAGGATAACCACAATATTCTTATTGGTAAAGGTTTCATCTTCCTGAAGCTTAAGCGCGGCAGCCACTGCGGCTCCGGAGGAGATACCGGCAAGAATGCCTTCCTCTTCCATTAGGCGGCGGGCGGTGGAGATCGCCTCTTCGTTGGTGATGGCGACCACTTTGTCGATCAGTTTCAGATCCAGGTTACCCGGAATGAAACCGGCGCCGATACCCTGAATTTTGTGCGGACCTGGCTTCAGCTCTTCGCCTGCCAGCGCCTGAGCAATGACCGGGGAATCCGTTGGCTCAACGGCAACGGTAATCAGGTCGGTTTTGCCTTTGGTGCCTTTAATATAGCGGGTGACGCCGGTTAGCGTCCCGCCAGTCCCCACGCCGGAGATGAAAACGTCAACCTGGCCGTCGGTATCTTCCCAGATTTCCGGACCGGTGGTTTTTTCGTGAATTTCCGGGTTTGCCGGGTTGCTGAACTGCTGAAGCAACAGATATTTCGCCGGATCGCTGGCGACAATCTCTTCAGCTTTCTGAATGGCGCCTTTCATGCCTTTTGCGCCTTCGGTCAGCACCAGGTTGGCACCCAGCGCTTTCAGCAGTTTACGACGTTCGATACTCATGGTTTCCGGCATGGTCAGCGTCAGTTTGTAACCACGTGCCGCCGCGACATAGGCCAGCGCGATACCCGTGTTGCCGCTGGTGGGTTCAACCAGCTCGACGCCCGGTTTCAGCACGCCGCGTTTTTCAGCATCCCAAATCATATTGGCACCGATACGGCATTTCACGCTGAAGCTCGGGTTACGTGATTCCACCTTCGCCAGAATGCGTCCGTTACCGATACGGTTCAGTCGAACCAGCGGCGTATGACCGATAGTCAGCGAGTTGTCTTCAAAAATCTTACTCATGGCCTGTCCTTAACTGTATGAAATTGGGATACCTTCCCAGCATACCCTTCAGACGAATATGGGGAAGTAAGGATTTCGCATATCTATATGCTATGAAGAAATAATGGGTATCAGTATGGAATAAGAGGCGTTATAAACAACCTCTTATTTACACAAACTTTCGTTATTTCCATAACGCGTGCTTAGCACGATAGCAATCCACCCACATCGCCGTGGCGCCACAGACTGCCACTGGCATGATGAAGAGATTAAGAACCGGGATCAGGGTAAACAGGCTGGTGAGCGAACCAAACTGCATATTGGTGACCTTACGGCTGCGCAGAGCAGTGCGCATCTCTTTAAACGGCACTTTATGGTTGTCAAAAGGGTAATCGCAATACTGAATGGCCAGCATCCAGGCGCTGAACAGGAACCACAGTACGGGGGCGACGGTTTGCCCGATGCCGGGAATAAAGTAAAGGATCAGCAGTACGATGGCGCGTGGCAGATACCAGGCCAGCTTTTGCCATTCGCGTTTCATAATCCGCGGCACATCTTTCATGATCCCCAGAATGCCCGTGTCCGGCGGCGTTGCGCCGGTGAGTCGCGCTTCCAGTTGCTCCGCCAGCAGCCCGTTAAACGGCGCGGCAATCCAGTTGGCCAGGGTCGAGAAAAAATAGCCAAACACCAGCAGCACAGAGATGACCGCGACAGGCCACAGCAGATAGCTCAGCCATTGCAGCCAGTCCGGGACGTGACTCATAAGCGACGGGATCCAGACATCCAGCTGTGTGAACAGCCACCAGAACGCACTGCCCATTAGCAGGATGTTGACCAATAGCGGTAAAATGACATAGCGACGGATCCCTGGTTGCGAAACCAGTTTCCATCCCTGAGCAAAGTAGTAAAAACCGCTGCGTGGCGCAGTGACAGATGATGACACCATAGTCAGGACATGCTCCTTTTCGTATAAGTCCTAAGCGAACACGGGTATCTTACCGGGTTATCGCACACAGAACAGTTCGGAAATGTTCGAAAAAACAGCAAAAAGCACGATTTCGTTCATCTTTATGCTGTGAAAGCTAAGAGTACACTTGCACTTGACGTAATCGGCAAATACTCTTAGTGAGTAAATGTTTGCCGTGGTGGCAAGGTGTTAGAACAACAGAGAATATAATGATGCAGGATTTGCGTCTGATATTAATCATTGTTGGCGCGATCGCCATAATCGCTTTACTGGTACATGGTTTCTGGACCAGCCGTAAAGAACGATCTTCTATGTTCCGCGATCGTCCACTGAAACGCATGAAATCAAAACGCGACGACGACTCGTATGACGATGATGTCGAAGCAGACGAAGGCGTGGGTGAAGTTCGTGTTCACCGCGTGAATCATGCCCCTGGCAACCCGCAGGAGCATGAAGCTCCTCGCCAGTCGCCGCAACACCAGTACCAGCCGCCTTATGCGTCGGCACAACCGCGTCAGCCGGTTCAGCCATCGCCTGAAGTGCCGGTACAGCCGCAGCATGCCCAGCGTCCGCCGCAGCAGCCGGTACACCAGCCACAGCCTGCGCCGCAGCAATCCGCTCAGCCGCAGCCAGTGCATCAGCCTGCGCCACAGCAACCTGTGCATCAGCCGCAGCCGGTTCAACAACAGCCCGCCGCGCCGCAGATTCAGCCCGTTCAGCCGACTGCACCGCAGCCGTCGCCACAGGCTTTCCAGCCTGCAGAACCCGTGGTCGAGCCACAGCCTGAGCCCGTCGTTGAAGAAGCACCAGCCCCGGAAAAGCCTCAGCGTAAAGAAGCGGTGATCATCATGAACGTCGCCGCCCATCATGGCAGCGAGCTTAACGGTGAAGTGCTGCTCAATAGCATTCAGCAGGCCGGATTCAAGTTTGGCGACATGAATATTTTCCATCGTCATCTGAGTCCGGATGGCAGCGGCCCGGCGTTATTCAGCCTGGCGAATATGGTTAACCCGGGTACGTTTGATCCAGAAATGGTCGACTTCACCACGCCGGGCGTGACCATCTTTATGCAGGTGCCGTCTTACGGCGATGAACTGCAGAACTTCAAACTGATGCTGCAATCCGCACAGCATATTGCCGATGAAGTCGGTGGTGTGGTGCTCGACGATCAGCGTCGGATGATGACGCCGCAAAAATTGCGCGAGTATCAGGACCGTATCCGCGAAGTGAAAGACGCGAACGCCTGATACACTCAAGGCACGACAACTTCCTTTCTGAACCCCCGCCTGTCGGGGGTTTTTTATCATTGATGGTGCGATATGGAATCAATCGAACAACAACTGACCGAACTGCGAACCACGCTTCGCCATCATGAGTATCTTTACCATGTGATGGATGCGCCGGAAATCCCCGATGCAGAATATGACCGCCTGATGCGCGAGCTGCGTGAACTGGAAGCGCAACACCCGGAGCTGATTACTCCGGACTCTCCGACCCAGCGCGTGGGCGCTGCGCCGCTGGCGTCTTTCAGCCAGATTCGTCATGAAGTGCCGATGTTGTCGCTGGACAACGTCTTTGATGAGGAGAGTTTCCTGGCGTTTAACAAGCGCGTGCAGGACCGTCTTAAGAGCAGTGACAAGCTGACCTGGTGCTGTGAGCTGAAACTGGACGGTCTGGCGGTCAGCATTCTCTATGAAAACGGGGTGCTGGTGAGTGCCGCAACTCGCGGTGATGGTACGACCGGTGAGGACATTACCTCAAACGTGCGGACTATTCGCGCCATTCCGCTGAAACTCCACGGCGATAACATTCCGACGCGTCTGGAAGTGCGAGGCGAAGTTTTCCTGCCGCAGGCGGGTTTTGAAAAGATCAATGAAGATGCTCGCCGCACGGGCGGAAAGCTGTTTGCTAACCCGCGAAATGCGGCAGCGGGCTCGCTGCGCCAGCTCGATCCGCGTATCACCGCGAAGCGACCACTCACTTTCTTCTGCTATGGCGTTGGCGTGCTGGAAGGCGGCGAACTGCCTGATACTCATCTGGGGCGTCTGCTGCAATTCAAAGCATGGGGGTTGCCGGTCAGCGATCGCGTGACGCTGTGTGACTCGCCGGAAGCGGTGCTGGCGTTTTACCACAAGGTGGAAGAGGACCGTCCGACGCTGGGTTTCGACATCGATGGGGTGGTGATTAAGGTCAACTCGATGGCGCTACAGGAGCAACTGGGTTTCGTCGCACGTGCGCCGCGCTGGGCGGTGGCCTTTAAATTCCCGGCGCAGGAACAGATGACCTTTGTTCGTGACGTGGAGTTCCAGGTCGGACGCACCGGAGCAATTACTCCCGTTGCGCGTCTTGAACCGGTACAGGTCGCGGGTGTGCTGGTGAGTAACGCCACGCTGCATAATGCCGATGAAATCGAACGTCTTGGCCTGCGCATTGGCGATAAGGTGGTAATTCGCCGTGCTGGCGATGTTATTCCGCAGGTGGTCAACGTGGTGCTTTCCGAACGTCCGGACGACACGCGTCCGGTAGCATTTCCGACGCATTGCCCGGTATGCGGTTCAGACGTTGAGCGCGTGGAAGGTGAAGCGGTTGCTCGCTGTACCGGCGGTCTGATTTGCGGCGCGCAGCGTAAAGAGTCTCTTAAGCATTTTGTGTCTCGTCGTGCGATGGACGTGGACGGGATAGGCGACAAAATTATCGACCAACTGGTCGAGAAAGAGTATGTCCACACGCCGGCGGACCTGTTTCGGCTGACAGCCGGGAAACTGACCGGTCTCGACCGAATGGGGCCGAAGTCGGCGCAAAACGTGGTGGATGCGCTGGAAAAATCGAAATCGACCACCTTTGCCCGTTTCCTGTATGCACTCGGTATCCGGGAAGTTGGAGAGGCCACGGCCGCTGGTCTGGCCGCTTACTTCGGTACTCTGGAAGCGCTGGAAGTGGCGTCTATTGACGAGCTGCAAAAAGTCCCCGATGTGGGCATTGTGGTCGCCACCCATGTGTTCAATTTCTTTGCTGAAGAGAGCAATCGCGAAGTCATCGGGCAACTGCTGGCGGAAGGCATTCACTGGCCTGCACCGGTGGTGATCAATGCGGAAGAGATTGACAGTCCATTTGCCGGGAAAACGGTAGTGCTGACGGGAAGCCTGAGCCAGATGTCGCGCGATGATGCTAAAGCGCGGCTGGTGGAGCTCGGTGCGAAAGTGGCGGGCAGCGTCTCGAAGAAGACCGATCTGGTTATTGCTGGCGAAGCGGCCGGGTCCAAACTGGCAAAAGCGCAGGAGCTGGGGATTGCAGTGATTGACGAAGCGGAAATGCTCCGCCTGCTGGGTGTCTGAGATGGAGAAAGAGCAGCTCGTTGAGATTGCCAACACGGTGATGCCGTTTGGTAAATATAAAGGGCGTCGGCTGATCGATGTGCCGGAAGAGTATCTGCTGTGGTTTGCCCGCAAGGATGAGTTTCCGGCGGGTAAACTGGGCGAGCTGATGCAAATTACGCTGCTAATCAAAACCGAAGGGCTGAGCCAGCTGGTTCAGCCCCTGAAGCGCCCGCTTTAAGCTTTGGCGGCGCGGCTGTCCTGCCGCGCCTGTAACTGTTCGGTCTGGCGCTTATAGCGGCGAGCCAGTACTGCACAGACCATCAACTGAATCTGGTGGAAGATCATCAGCGGCAGCACCATCATCCCAATGACGGACGTCGGGAAAAGGATGTTGGCCATGGGGACGCCGTTTGCCAGACTCTTTTTCGACCCGCAGAAAACAATCGTGATTTCGTCGGCTTTGTTGAAGCCGCATTTGCGCGCCACAACGATGTTTACAGCAATCACGATGGCGAGCAACACGATGCTGACCACGACGATAAACAGCAGCGATCCCCAGCCCACTTTGTGCCAGATCCCGTTCACGACGGCTTCACTGAAGGCGGAATAAACCACCAGCAAAATTGACGTTTGATCGGTCTTCGCAATCCATTTTTTATTTCGTGCGACCCACTTGCCGATCCATGGGCGGGAAAGGTGCCCGAGCACAAATGGCAACAGCAGTTGCAGCATGATTTTCCCGACCTGCTCCAGACTGCCTTCTGCGCCGTGAATATTCATCACCAGACCAACCAACAGCGGGGAGAGGAAAATCCCCAGCAGGCTGGAGGCTGAGGCTGAGCAGACCGCCGCCGCAACGTTTCCTCCCGCCAGCGACGTAAAGGCAATCGCCGACTGTACCGTAGCGGGCAAAATGCACAGATACAGAAAGCCGGTGTACAGCATCGGATCAACGTTGACCGGCGCCCACCAGGCAAACAATACGCCGAGCACCGGGAACAGAATGAAGGTGCTGCACATCACCCACAGGTGTAACCGCCAGTGGCTGCCGCCCGCGATAATGGCTTCGCGTGAGAGCTTTGCCCCGTGCATAAAGAACAGGAGCGCGATGGCCGCGGTGGTGATGCCTTCAACAACAGGCACAAAATCTCCCTCAGCGGGGAAAAATGAGGCCAGCAGGACGACCGTAATCAGGGTCAGCGTAAACGGATCGAGGATACGAAAAATATTCATAAATACTCCAGGAATTCGGTGTCCTTATTTTGCGTTTTTCATTTTGAGAAATAAAATTGATTTATTGCATCTATATATGAATCGAATCGATGAATTATTCACTGCGTCAACTTCGGGTGTTTGTCACTGTAGCCCAGGAAAAAAGTTTTAGCCGTGCAGGCGAGTGCATTGGCCTGAGTCAGTCGGCAGTGAGCCACAGTATTAAAGAGCTAGAGCGCCAGACGGGCGTTAAACTGCTGGATCGCACGACGCGAGAAGTGGTGCTGACGGACGCCGGCCAACAACTGGCGGGTCGTCTGGAGCGACTGCTGGATGAGCTACACATCACGCTGCGTGAAGCGGGTAGGGTGGGCACGCAACTCACCGGTACGGTCCGCGTGGCGGCAAGCCAGACGATCTCCGCCCATCTCATTCCGCAGTGCATTGCGCAAAGCAACTTGCGCTATCCGGCGATCGACTTTGTCCTGCACGATCGACCGCAGCAGTGGGTACTGGAGAGTATCCGCCAGGGAGAAGTGGATTTTGGTATTGTGATTGATCCGGGGGCGGTGAGCGATCTGCAATGTGAAGCTGTGCTCTCCGAACCTTTTCTCCTGCTTTGCCATGAGTCACACTCGCTGGCGACACGGGAATGGGTGAACTGGCAGGATCTCCGGGAGGAACGGTTGGTCTTACAGGATTATGCATCGGGGAGTCGACCGCTCATTGACGCGGCGCTCGCGCACTTTGCGATAGAGGCCAATATTGTGCAGGAGATTGGACATCCGGCGACGCTGTTTCCGATGGTAGAAGCAGGAATAGGTATTAGCATTTTGCCTGCGCTGGCGTTACCGCTGCCGCAGGGGAGCCACTTGCAGGTGAAGCGACTGACGCCGGTGGTGGAGCGGCAACTGATGCTGGCGCGTCGCAAGAATCGCTCGCTGTCGACAGCCGCCCAGGCGCTGTGGGAAGTGGTCCGCACCCAGGCGAATGCATTAACAAATTTACGTGCGCAGGATCCGCTTTATCAGATATAAACATCAATCTGATGGTCGTCGGAAGGATGATTAACGCCTTGCGCGTTTACCTGGGCTTGTTCCTGCTTTTGCTGAGCTTCTTCGGCCTGCTGGTGCTGTAACTGCGCCAGTTGTGCCTGCAACACTTTGATCTGTGTCTGGAGCATTTCTTGTTGTTTTTTCTTCTCTTCCGCGCTGCCAGTGCTATCCGGCACCTCTTTGAGCTTCTGCGTCAGTTGGGTGATTTTCTCCACAATCTGGGCGATCTGCGCGGCGGTACTGTTACCTGAAGCGGTTTTTGCGCTACTCCCGCCGCTTTGAACGGAAGGGGTTGAGACGTTGATGGTGGTCATCGTGGTTTCCTTTTGCCATTAAACCTACGATATCGGCATAGAAAGACAGACCTTCAGTGCATCCTCCTATTTCTGGCAGGGACAATTAGCCTTCATACGCGCCTGCCGGGCCCAGGATTGATATACATTTGCTATCGATCATCCGGGAAAACTGTATTGGTAATCGATTGCGTACTCTCGCTATAACCATTACCTCCCTCACTCAATGAGTGACTAGCTGATTATAAGGACATCTCATGACCGACTCCCACTTTTCCCAGAATCCCTGGAACAGCGCTGATATTATCCGCGGCTATAAACCTGACTTCACGCCGCGCGTCGCTTTTATCCTTGGATCGGGTTTAGGCGCGCTGGCTGAGCAGATAGAAGATGCGGTGGCGATCTCTTACGAGAAGCTGCCTGGGTTCCCGGTGAGTACCGTTCACGGGCATGCCGGTGAGTTAGTGCTCGGTCATCTGGCCGGGGTTCCGGTCGCCTGTATGAAAGGACGGGGGCACTTCTACGAGGGGCGCGGCATGACCGTGATGACCGACGCTATTCGCACAATGAAGCTACTGGGTTGCGAACTGCTGTTCTGCACCAATGCGGCGGGGTCTCTGCGTCCGGAAGTGGGGCCAGGGAGTCTGGTGGCGCTGAGTGACCATATCAACACCATGCCAGGAACGCCGATGGTTGGGCCGAACGATGAACGCTTTGGTGAGCGTTTCTTCTCGCTGGCGAATGCCTATGATGCCGATTATCGTGCGATTTTACAGACCGTAGCTGCCGACGAGGGTTTTACGCTGAGTGAAGGCGTATTTGTTTCTTATCCGGGACCTAACTTTGAGACGGCCGCAGAGATTCGCATGATGCAAATTATCGGCGGCGATGTGGTGGGGATGTCGGTGGTACCTGAAGTTATCACCGCCCGCCACTGCGGACTGAAAGTGGTTGCCGTGTCGGCGATCACCAATCTGGCGGAAGGGCTGGGGGATGTGAAACTCTCGCACGCGCAAACCCTGGCGGCGGCTGAACTTTCACGTCAGAACTTTATCGACCTGATTTGCGGGTTCCTGCGTAAACTGGCCTGAAACCGATAATAATGACCCCGCCAGCAGGCGGGGTTCGTACTCTACGGCAAGGAAGAAAAAAATGGGTATTGCGTCCCGATTAAAGATCATGTCGTTTATTCAATATTTTATCTGGGGAAGCTGGCTGGTGACCCTGGGTTCATACATGATTAACACCCTTCATTTTACCGGTGCCAACGTGGGTATGGTGTACAGCTCAAAAGGGCTGGCGGCGATTATTATGCCCGGCATTATGGGGATTATTGCGGACAAATGGCTGCGGGCAGAGCGTGCTTATATGCTTTGTCATCTGCTCTGTGCGGGCGCGCTGCTCTACGCGACGACGGTGACCGATCCGGACACCATGTTCTGGGTGATGTTGATCAACGCAATGGCCTTCATGCCGACGATTTCGCTTTCCAACAGTGTCTCATATTCCTGTCTGGCGCAATCAGGGCAGGATCCGGTGACGGCATTTCCGCCTATTCGCGTTTTTGGCACGATTGGTTTTATCGTTGCGATGTGGACCGTCAGCCTGATGGGCCTGGAGCTGAGCAATGCGCAACTGTACATTGCGTCTGGCGCATCGCTGCTACTGGCTGCCTACGCACTCACGCTGCCGAAAATTCCGGTCGCCGAGAAGAAAGCGAGCGCGTCGTTTGCCAGTAAGCTGGGGCTGGATGCGTTTGTGCTGTTTAAAAATCCGCGGATGGCGATTTTCTTTCTGTTTGCCATGATGCTGGGTGCAGTGCTGCAAATTACCAACGTTTTTGGTAACCCCTTCCTGCACGACTTTGCCCGCGATCCGCAGTTTGCCGACAGTTTTGTGGTGAAATACCCGTCCATCTTACTCTCTGTCTCGCAGATGGCGGAAGTCGGCTTTATTCTGACTATCCCGTTCTTCCTCAAACGCTTTGGCATCAAAACGGTCATGCTGATGAGCATGCTGGCGTGGACATTGCGCTTTGGCTTCTTTGCCTTTGGCGACCCGTCTCCACTCGGATTTGTTCTGCTGCTGATGTCGATGATCGTCTACGGTTGCGCATTCGATTTCTTCAACATTTCAGGCTCGGTCTTCGTTGAACAGGAAGTGGATTCGAAAATTCGTGCCAGTGCGCAGGGGCTGTTTATGACGATGGTCAATGGCGTCGGCGCGTGGGTTGGCTCCATCCTGAGCGGTATGGCGGTGGATTACTTCTCAGTGGATGGCGTGAAGGACTGGCAAACTATCTGGCTGGTCTTTGCGGCGTATGCCCTGGTGCTGGCGGTGATTTTTGCGCTGTGCTTTAAGTACAAGCATGAACCTGAAAAGCAGGCACAGCCCTCGCTGGCCCGTTAATCCCCCTTTGCGGCGGGCATATGTTGCCCGTCGTTCCTGTTCTGCGACGCAATGTGGTAATTTGGCGCATCAGTCCTCTCCTCAGGAGCGCATTACCCATGGAACGCACGCCTCGTATCGATCTCAAGTTACTGCGTTATTTTCTTGCTGTCGCCGAAGAGTTACATTTTGGACGCGCCGCCGCTCGTCTGAATATGTCGCAGCCTCCATTGAGTATTCATATTAAAGAGCTGGAACAGGAGCTCGGCACGCTGCTGTTTATCCGCCATTCGCGCAGCGTAGCGTTGACCCATGCAGGGAAAATCCTGATGGAAGAGTCACGACGTCTGCTTTCCAGCGCCAGCCAGGTGTTAGCACGCGTCGAACAGATCGGGCGCGGTGAGGCAGGGCGGATCGAACTGGGCGTGATCGGCACGGCGATGTGGGGAAAAATGCGCCCGGTAATGCGGAGATTCCTGAAGGACAATCCTAACGTTGAGGTGCTGTTTCGTGAAAATATGCCCGCGATGCAGATGGCCATGCTGGAGCGGCGTGAGCTTGATGCCGGTATCTGGCGAATGGCAACGGAACCGGCGCCTGGGTTTACCAGCCTGCGACTGCATGAATCCTCTTTTCTGGTGGCGATGCCGGAAGGTCATCCACTGACTGTGCGGGAGGCTGTACCATTAGAAGCCCTGCGTAACGAATATTTCGTCACCATGCCTTCCATTCACACTGACTGGGCATTCCTGCAACGCGTTTGCCAGAGTGCGGGGTTCTCTCCGATGATCATACGTGAAGTGATGGAACCGCAAACGGTACTGGCGATGATCAGTATGGGAATTGGCATTACGCTGATTGCCGACAGCTACGCGCAGATGAACTGGCCGGGTGTGGTGTTCCGTCCATTAGAAGAGCGTATTCCGGCTGATTTGTACATTGTGTATGACCAGCAACAGGCGACACCCGCACTGGAACACATGATTAATGCCTTAACGGCGTAACGGGTACATCGCGTACTTTTTTGCTTCAACGTACCCGAACCGACCCCCGTTGTGGTACCTGGACGTCTGCCAGTGGATCAATCATTGTATAGCATCACCAATTGATCCTATGCGGTTGATGGTGACGCTGGGAATATATGTTTGAACCAATTGCCGCAAGGATTATTCACAATTTCGGTAAATGAAAATGTAGCAATGTATATGCGGTAGGTGAAATTTAAATTTGTTCTTTTTTATTGAATTTTTCCGTTCGGGGCGTATGCTGAAGTAAAATAAATGGAGGTTGTAATGTGCGAAAGGATATTAAGGAACGCTTCTTTTGATCATGAAGGCACTATTCTGAGAGACTGTCAGGAACGATGCACAGAGCCAGGGTTATCTTCTGGGTCTGATTCTGTATTATTCAGGCCATTAACCTCCGGAGAGTTAAAGCTGGCGCAAACTCTATTTAAGAATATCATCAACTACTACAGAGTAAAAATATATTGTGACCACAATCATTCAAGGTATCAATCTAAAGTAATAACCAATACCAGAAATGGTGAGATTCTTTTGAGTGTAAACGAGTATAAATCTGATTTTTCAGCCGATTATACAAACTACCATGATTCTGTAAAATATCCTCATTTGTTTATATTTGCCATGTCTTTTGTCTGGCAATATTATCGGCATGACTCTTCTTTTCATGATAATACCTATGCATCAACACGCTGGGATTCATATCATCTTGATGAGCCTCATTTTATTTTTTACTCTATGGAGCAACAGGCGGCAATGATTGCTGACTACTGGTTATTAAAAAAGTATGGATTTACGGAATATGAAAAGTTAAGCAGATATAAAAAATATGAGCAATTTAATTTTAATATAAGAAAGAAGTTATTGGATAAATACGAATCTATTTTATGGATGCATATTCAAACTGCGTAATCTTCCTGGCAATTTAATAGGCATTTTGTTGGGGTTATTACCTTTCTTGTATGCATCCTTACCAAAACGTTCGAAAAACACCCTTATAGTTTTATTACTTTTCCACGCTTGCCACCGTCATCAATAAAATACGTTCCTAAACGCAATTTATCACTATCATCCTTTCTCATTAGAGCAAACTCCTCTACTAATGAATAATGTGTATAGGTTGAGCGATAAGTAAGCATCACCACATTAGAATTAATAACATTACTGGATATTAAATCAGACTTTATGAAATCGCCTAAGATTTCTTTTTTTCTCCTCATTAACATAAAAAAACTTCTTTGCTTGTAATTTTCGGGAAATCATTAGTTCCATTTGCATACATATTAGAGAAATCATTTTTATTATATAAGATTTGAATGTAAACAACCTCTTGCTGAGCCTCGTTTCTTACTTCCGCATCACTCCGTATAAAAGAATGCGTTACAAGTCTTTCTATAAATACGACAAGTACAGCAAAAAAGAACGCTACCGCAATCAATATGCATTTCTTGCTCTTCATTTAATTACCCCAACAATTCTGTCACGCATCGAGAAATTTGAGAACACGTTAACTCCCACCAAAAACACCTAACCCAGGACCAGTGCTGAGTGCTCCTGAATAATTGCCAGCCGAATCCTTTGTTCCTGAACCAGAAAATTTACCCAATAATCTTCCTGAATGTATAATCCCTTTCGACTTGGTTTCTCCAGGAAATATACCACCACCAGAAATAGTCCCTGATATTGATAGCCCACCAGCAATTCCTACTCCGCTGTGCTCACAAAGAATATAGTACGCACAAATGTCACTATTTCCTGATGCCCTATTATTTGTCCCAATTGATATTTCAGTAGCAAAACTTCCTCCGCTAAATGTATCCAAAGAACCGCCAATATCAACTGAAAGAGAACAAGTTGGTGGTAAATATGTTGGCCCATTAGCTACGTCTATTGAAGCAGCAGAATTATCGTAAGACATTTGACCTTCCGATGCGGCATTGGCAGCGGAATCTGCCCATCAAGGTAGAAACAGACTTTAATATCATCATTATTATCATAATATTAAACGCCACTCGACATTCTTGAAAAATTAATTGCCTGACCCCATTCCCCCCCTCTTGTTAAGGATATCTACATTCTGTTTGAGATTTATAGGTATCATCCTCGATCGGAGAGGAACGATATTTTTGGCTATACCCTGCGGCCATTTTTTTTGCTTCGATGAGTTCTTCATTACTCATTTTTTTGGTAAGAAAATCAAGTTCATGTTGAGTACTTAAAGAACCATTAATATACGCAACATAATACCATGCGTAGGCTTTTTTATAATCTATCGGCGCTTCTCCATTATTTTCAGTATAAAATGACCCAAGATTAATCTGTGCCTGGACATACCCCTGGCATGCTGAAGCTTCGACCAGAGGTAAAACTTTATCCCGATCTTTCGAATGGAGTCCTAATCCTTTGCCATAAAAAGCCCCCAGTGAATTTCTTGCACTCATAGAACCAAGAGCAACAGCTTTAAGATACCATTTCTCAGCATCAATATTATTTTTTTCAACCCCTAAACCGTTAGCATAAATTTGCCCCAGGTTGTTCATTGCATTGGTATCATTTTTTTCTGCAGCCTTTAATAGCCATTTTTTTGCTTCTGGATAATTTTTTTGTACGTTGGGGTTTGCGAGATACAGTGTGCCAAGATTCACTTGGGCCTTTGTCATGCCTTGCTCCGCTGCTTTTTTATACCACTTTATCGCTTGTTGGGGATCACTTAAAGTGCCCCAACCATTCTCATAGTAAAGGCCAAGGTTAAATTGTGCCTGTGCATAACCTTGCATCGCCGCCTTATTATACCAGTAGAGCGCTTTTGCGTAATTTTGACTTATACCATCACCATTTCCATAAGCAACTCCCAAATCTGTTTGAGCCTCCATATTTCCACTTTTTGCTAACTTGGTTAGATATGATATATCAACCGCCCTTTTTCTTTCTTTTAGATTCAAGTTTTTATTTAAGTAATGGAAACAAGAAATAATTAGTAAGAATGTTAGGGTTAATGTGATTTTTATTATCAATTTGTTTT
>OLFS01001952.1_pt1 | contig 14453 bp, 18 predicted proteins | sample 1605491 | NCBI WGS metagenome assembly OLFS01 (sample SAMEA3888921, study PRJEB22519) | human gut metagenome | biome: human gut; feature: human-associated habitat; material: faeces | place: Denmark | collected 2011 | reverse complement strand
TCCGCATTCGATTTCGGCGCATTGATAATCAGTCCGGCCTGAAAAGGTCGGGGAAACTGATTATCAGATGATTACATTCTCCAGCATCAAAGCCTCGGGTTGAGTTGAAAGGTATTTACGAGATGAATGGTAACACGTAATTTCAGCAGGGATATGCGCAGGTCGGAAAAATGTGATCGCCGTCGAAATCACGCCCGTCGTCGCAGACATTGCCTCATTTACCATCCCAGGCCATATTTGCGAAGATGAGGATGACGGAATTGATCGCCAGATTCAGGGTCGCGTCACCCATTGCCTGCCGCTACCGACAGGCAATAGAAACGTACTTACTGCTGACGCGTTGCCGCTTTCATGCTCATCACAAATGCCTTTAACTCAGCCAGCATCGTTTCCTCATTATCTCTGTTTTTCTCAATGATCCTGACGATGGCAGAGCCTGAAATGGCCCCCGTCGCACCAGCGCTAATTGCATCCGCCACCTGATCGGGCGTGGAAACATCAAACCCCTGCAGTGTTGGTGGAGCCTGTTGCATAAGATATGTTCAGTATTCGTCTGCATAGTAGACAAACGCCAGCTTATTGCCGTCGGGATCTCTGACATAGGCGCTATGAAAGCCTTGTCCATACTGTGGTCTGTGACCCGGCGCGCCTTCATCCGCGCCGCCCAGGCGAAGAGCGAGCGCGTGAAGTTGTTGGATATGTTCGACGGATCGGGCATTCAGCGCCACCATCGTGCCATTACCGACACCTGCGGCCTGGCCATCAAAGGGTTTGCCAACGCACAATCCGGTGGTGTGGTTTTCACTGAACATCCCCCATGATGCGCCCTCTTCGCCGCGGCCTGCTTTCGGGTGCCCAAGCAGCTCCATTAACGGATCGTAGAAACCGATCGCACGTGGCAGATCGTTCGTACCCAGCATGATGTAAGAAAACATACTCCCTCCTCATTTGATGTCGCAGGGATTATCCGCTTGATCCCCCTGCGGGCGTCACCGTCAGGTTACGTGTGACTAACATACCGAACGGCAGCGAGTCGTTAAGCGCGTCAGATCAATAGAACAGACCTATACCATAATGAAGATTGATTGAACTTATATCCCCGGCGATCGCCGTTTTGCTGGTTTCAACGTATCTCTTGGCCGGTGAGCAGGATGGCAACGCTGGAATTTTTTTTCATGTTCCTTTTCCGCTCAGTACGCCATCCAGTATATATGGATAAAATAAGATGGATGAGAATGCGGTTCTGACATTGCTCAATGAGCGGGGTATGTATTTGCCGATCGGATTTATTACGGCTGTTGGCTTTTTACGGTCATTTTCCGACAGACATTCAATCTGATGACATACTCCGGTTTAAGCATGATGCGCCTTCATCCTGACTTTGTGAGTTTTGTAGTGACTGGTATCAGTGCTACCTAGCGCAACACAACTTTACCCAGCAGATACGTGGTTGCCTGTCCGCCGATATGTACACGCTCCCCGGCACTCTGACAGCGTAGCTCCCCACCGCGTTCGGCTCCCTGATACGCCAGCATCTCCGTTTTGTTCAGTTTTTCCGCCCAGTAAGGAATGAGCATGCTATGCGCTGAACCGGTAACGGGATCTTCCGCTACGGCTTCTCCTGGACAGAAGAAACGGCTGACAAAATCGTATTTCCCTTCACCCGGTGCGGTGACACAAACCATTTTCCCTAAAGGGATCATCGCGTGGATATTCGGGCGCAGCGCGTCAACCTGCTGCTGATTATCCAGCACCACCATATAATCCCTCCCAACGCGCATGTCTTTGTATTCCGTGATACCCAACGCCTCCAGCAGAAGAGACGGCGGCGTGACGGACTCGGTTCCCCAGGCAGGAAAATCCAGCGTCAACCATTCACCGCTACGTGCAACAGTCAGCGGGCCAACAAATCGGGTAGTAAAATGGATACTGTCGCGCGGATAATTCAGATGTTCAAAGATGACATGAGCAGCCGCCAGCGTGGCATGCCCACACAGATTGATCTCTCCCTGTGTGGTAAACCAGCGCAGCTCAAAGCCGTTTTCAACAGGGACAAAATAGGCCGTTTCTGACTGGTTATGTTGTTTAGACATCTTCAGTAACGTCTCATCAGGCAACCATTCGGTTAGCGGACAGACTGCTGCGGCATTGCCGCCAAACGTCGTGGTACTGAAGGCATCAACCATGTAAAAATCAATTTGTTGCATCGCGCAAACCTCGAATGTTCTTTGTGCAATTTACACTTTATCATGCCACGACGACCTGTCGTCTTTCATTTTCAGGTATTCATATTCAGCGTACTGGCAGTGCGATAATTCTGCTATTAAAACTGCGTACAAGATCACATTTAATCATCGCATTACGGTTCAGCATGTTGAACAAGGCATATTTTCAACTGTGCAATGCCGATATTATTTATTCTAACCACAGGAGGGAGCCAGTATGGTTCGCAAAGGGTGTAATTCATTAGTCCGTGCCGAAAAAATATTAACCCATATTGCATGGGTAGGCGTGGCGAGTTATATGGAGCTATTAAAAGAATTCCAGTATCCCAAAAGCAGCCTGCTTAATTTATTAAATGTGATGGTGGAGTGCGGCTTCTTAATTAAAAACAAAAACGGCCATTATTCGCTGGGAATAAAAAACTACGAACTGGGTTGTCAGGCACTGCACCGCCAAAATATCTTTGAGGTGACGAAACGGCCTATGCAGGAGCTGTCGCTGAAAAGCGGCCTGGTTTGTCACCTGGGGGCAATGGAGCGCTATTCTGCTATCTATCTCGACAAGGTTGAAAGCCCGGAATCAGTGCCAACGAGTAAAAGCTGGATTGGCAAAAAACTGGAATTACACATTACCGCGCTGGGTAAAGCGTTATTAGCCTGGAAAACACGGGAAGAACTGGATTATTTTTTAGATGCGATCACGTTAACGCCGCATACGCGCAATACGTTAACCGATAAAAAGTTATTTCTGGAGGAGTTGCAAAAAACACGACTTCGGGGATGGGCCATAGACAGTGAAGAATCAACCTATGGCGCGGTATGTTTAAGTATGCCGGTATTCAATATGTATAACCGGGTCAACTATGCGATCTCGCTGTCAGGTGATCCTGTGGTTTATTCAGGAAATAAGATCGACGGCTATCTGGAACTGCTCCGCAAATGTGCCGGGCAAATATCTTATGGGCTGGGCTACAGAAACGAAAATGAGTATTTACGAAAAGGAAACTGAGGTAATGAGAAAATTCAGCGGCATTATTCCACCGGTATCCAGCACGTTTCATCGTGACGGGACCATTGATAAAACAGCAATGCGTCAGGTTGCCGACTTCCTGATCAATAAGGGAGTCGACGGGCTGTTTTACCTTGGCACCGGGGGTGAATTTAGCCAGATGAATACCGCCCAGCGAATGGCGTTCGCCGAAGAAGCCGTTGCCGTTGTCGGTGGTCGGGTTCCGGTCCTGATTGGCGTCGGTTCGCCTTCTACTGATGAAGCGGTCAAACTGGCACAACATGCCCAGGCCTGCGGCGCTGACGGCGTCGTCGCAATTAACCCCTACTACTGGAAAGTCGCGTCACGCAATCTTGACGACTATTACCAGCAGATCGCCCGTAGCGTCACGCTGCCGGTGATCCTGTACAACTTTCCGGATCTGACCGGTCAGGACTTAACCCCAGAGACCGTGAAACGTCTGGCGCTGCAAAATGAGAACATCGTCGGGATCAAAGACACTATCGACAGCGTCGGCCATCTGCGCACGATGATTAACACCGTTAAGTCAGTGCGCCCGTCATTTTCGGTCTTCTGCGGCTACGACGACCATTTACTCAACACCCTGCTGCTGGGCGGCGATGGCGCAATATCCGCCAGCGCGAACTTTGCTCCGGAGCTCTCTGTCGGTATCTATCACGCCTGGCGCGAGGGCGATCTGGCAACCGCCGCCACCCTGAATCAAAAGCTGCTGCAACTGCCGGCGATTTACGCCCTGGAAACGCCGTTTGTCTCACTGATCAAATACAGCATGCAGTGCGTGGGATTGCCGGTGGAGACGTATTGCTTGCCGCCGATTCTCGATGTGTCAGAAGAAGCCAAAGAAAAAGTCCATGCACTGCTGGTCGCGCAGGGAATTATATCGCTCTGAGGAGAAGATCATGTCTGTTCGCTCTATTTTTGCTGACGAGAGTCACGATATCTACACCGTCAGAACGCACGCCGACGGGCCTGACGGTGAACTGCCGCTGACGGCGGAGATGCTCATCAACCGCCCGAGCGGGGATCTGTTCGGGATGACGATGAATGCCGGAATGGGCTGGTCTCCGGATGAGCTGGATCGCGACGGCATTTTACTGCTCAGCACGCTGGGAGGGTTACGCGGGGAAGACGGTAAGCCCATCGCACTGGCGCTGCACCAGGGTCACTACGAGCTGGATATCCAGATGAAAGCGGCAGCAGAGGTGATCAAAGCGAACCGCGCCCTACCCTATGCCGTGTATGTTTCCGATCCCTGCGACGGACGAACACAGGGTACAACGGGCATGTTTGATTCACTGCCATACCGTAATGACGCCTCAATGGTGATGCGCCGCCTGATCCGCTCCTTGCCCGATGCGAAAGCCGTTATTGGCGTGGCGAGCTGTGATAAGGGACTCCCGGCCACCATGATGGCCCTCGCCGCGCAGCATGACAAAGCGACAGTGCTGGTGCCTGGTGGCGCGACGCTGCCCGCGAAGGATGGAGAAGATAACGGCAAAGTGCAGACCATTGGCGCACGCTTCGCCAATGGCGAGTTATCGCTAAAGGACGCTCGTCGTGCTGGCTGTAAGGCCTGTGCCTCCTCTGGCGGCGGCTGTCAATTTCTGGGTACCGCCGGGACATCGCAGGTGGTGGCCGAAGGTCTTGGGCTGGCGATCCCGCACTCTGCGCTAGCCCCTTCCGGTGAGCCGGTATGGCAAGAGATCGCCAGAGCATCCGCGCGGGCAGCGTTGAACTTATGTAAAAAAGGTATCACTACCCGGGAAATCCTTACCGACAAAGCGATTGAGAATGCGATGACGGTTCATGCAGCGTTCGGCGGTTCAACAAACCTGCTGCTGCACATCCCGGCGATTGCCCATCAGGCAGGCTGCCATGTCCCGACCGTTGACGACTGGATCCGCATCAATAAGCGTGTGCCCCGACTGGTGAGCGTGCTCCCGAATGGTCCGGTTTATCACCCGACAGTGAATGCATTCATGGCAGGCGGTGTGCCGGAAGTGATGTTGCATCTTCGCAGTCTTGGATTGCTGCATGAAGACGTGATGACCGTAACCGGCAGCACACTGAAGGAGAACCTCGACTGGTGGGAACACTCCGAGCGGCGGCAGCGATTCAAACAGCTGCTGCGCGACCAGGAACAGATCGACGCCGACGAGGTGATCATGTCACCGCAACGCGCACGGGAGCGTGGCCTGACTTCAACGATCACCTTCCCGGTTGGCAATATTGCTCCGGAAGGATCGGTGATCAAGTCCACCGCCATTGACCCCTCGGTAATTGATGATCAAGGCATCTATTACCATAAAGGGGTGGCGAAGGTTTATCTGTCCGAGAAAACAGCAATTTACGATATCAAGCACGACAAAATTAAAGCAGGCGATATTCTGGTCATTATCGGCGTTGGCCCTTCCGGTACCGGGATGGAAGAAACCTACCAGGTCACCAGCGCCCTGAAACATCTGTCTTATGGTAAGCATGTCTCCCTGATCACGGATGCGCGTTTCTCGGGCGTTTCCACTGGCGCGTGCATTGGTCACGTGGGACCGGAAGCCCTCGCCGGGGGGCCAATCAGTAAATTACGCACCGGGGATATTATTGAAATCAAAATTGATTGCCGCGAACTTCAGGGCGAAGTCAATTTCCTCGGAACCCGTAACGATGAAAAATTACCCTCACGGGAGGAGGCTACCGCAATATTGAACGCCAGACCCAGCCATCAGGATTTACTTCCTGATCCGGAACTGCCAGACGATACCCGGCTTTGGGCGATGCTTCAGGCAGTGAGCGGCGGGACATGGACGGGCTGTGTTTACGATGTGAATAAAATCGGTGCGGCCCTGAACGATTATATGAATAACACCTTAAAGCAAAAATAATAATATCCAGACCGCTAAATAACCCGGCTACACATTATTAAAACATTGTGTAGTCGGACTATGACCGGTCGCAACCCTACAATGAGAGGACGTTATGCCACTAATTATCGTTGTGGCAGGGATTGCTTTACTCCTGCTTTTAACCATTAAAATTAAACTCAATACGTTTGTTTCCTTAATTATTGTCTCGATTGTTGTCGCCATTGCCAGTGGAATGGATCTGAATAAAGTCGTCACGTCGGTCGAATCCGGCCTTGGCGGTACGCTGGGCCATATTGGTTTAATCTTCGGCTTCGGCGTGATGCTCGGTCGCTTACTGGCTGACGCGGGTGGCGCACAGCGAATCGCCCTGACCATGCTGAATTATTTCGGTAAAAAGCGGCTTGACTGGGCGGTAGTCTGTTCAGCCTTTATCGTCGGTATCGCACTCTTTTTCGAAGTTGGCTTAATTCTTCTGGTGCCTATTTTATTCGCCATCGCCCGTGAAGCGAAAATATCGCCGATGTTTATGTGTGTGCCCATGCTTTCCGGTTTGCTGGTCGCGCACGGTTTTTTACCCCCGCATCCCGGCCCAACCGTTATTGCCCGTGAATATGGCGCAGATGTGGGACTGGTACTGATCTACGGCATTATTGTCGGCATTCCGACCTTTATTCTTTGCGGGCCGATATTGAACAAATTCTGTCAGCGGATTATTCCTGACGCGTTTAAAAAAGAGGGGAATATTGCCTCCCTCGGTGCGACCCGCCGGTTCAGCGAAAACGAAATGCCCGGCTTTGGCATCAGCTTTCTCACCGCGATGCTGCCGGTGATCCTGATGGCGGTAGTGACAATTATCCAGATGACCCATGCTAAAAACGCCTCGGAGTCAGGCACGTTCTATAACGTATTACTGTTCTTAGGTAACTCGACGATTGCAATGCTGATCTCGTTGCTGTTCGCGATTTATACCATGGGTCTGGGTCGCGGAAAGACAATCCCTGAACTGATGGACTCCTGCGGCAAAGCCATTGCCGGTATCGCAGGACTGTTGCTGATTATCGGCGGTGGTGGCGCATTCAAGCAGGTGCTCATCGATTCTGGCGTGGGTCAGTACATTTCTACTCTGGTCTCAGGCATGGATATTAATCCGATTCTGATGGCCTGGGGCGTTGCCGCGTTCCTGCGTATTTGCCTGGGTTCTGCCACCGTAGCAGCGATCTCGACTGCCGGACTGGTTATCCCGCTGCTGGCGGTACATCCCAACACTAACCTGGCGTTGATTACGCTGGCCACTGGAGCAGGTTCCTGTATCTGCTCCCACGTCAACGATGCCAGCTTCTGGATGATTAAAGACTTCTTCGGCCTGACAACCAAAGAGACGCTGCTGTCCTGGACGCTGATGTCAACGCTGTTATCCATCTGCGGACTGATATTTATCCTGCTCGCCAGCATGGTTCTTTAATTCTCCTCTCGCCAGTGGATCGCGTTGTCGATTCACTGGCGCCCCTCCCTTCACGTGGTATCAGAAAACAACTGTTAACAGCTTACAAACGTCAGCAATGGGCCGAGCAGCAGTATTGTTACTTTTGTATTCTGTTAACGCGAACCACAAGCGGTTGCGTTTTGGTGTCCAGACTGCCGTTAATACTGATCATTTGATCGGGTTTTACCGTGCGACCATCAAAGACAGAGAGTGGAATCAGCGTATGGATACTGCCGGTTTTATCGCGAAAAACAAATTTATCATCGCCCAGATCGTCAATCAGATTACCACGCAGAGAGATGGTTGCGCCGTCATGCATGGTTTTAGCTTGTTGAACCGTCATGGTTCTCGCATCTTCAACACCACGATACCCCTCATCCAGGGCGTGAGGCGGCGGCGGTGCCGTATCTTTTTTCAGCCCACCATTATCGTCAGCAAACACTGTCGGGATTAAAAAACAACATAGTAATGGTGCCACGGATAATTTCATTTCACCCTCATCTCATTGTCGACTTGACTTATTAAGTCTGATTGCTATTCCTTAATCTGGCAAACTGGAAGAGTCTTAAAAGGTAATAGTGTTACGAATCAGATAACTGACGGGATACAAGCGAAACGGTGAGGTTAAAGATGCCCAGAGAAAACATGAAAGTCCCCGGCATTGAAGAGAGTCAGCGTTTTCTGAATTTTGAAGCGAGATTTCATAAGATTGGGTTTGTCATTTTACTGTGTATTATTTCCCTGGCCATAGTCGGTGTTTTTTCTGGTGGTTATTTCAGTGATTCGGTGAAGAGGAATACTACCGGGGAGGTGACATTAAATTTTGAACGGTTTGGTCGATTGCAAACAGAATTTAAATTAAAAATCTCTGCTACAGACCAACGATCCGGGAAGAATATTTATCGCATTGGTGGAGATTTCAATTCTTTTTATGAGACAGCGAATATCTGGCCTCAACCTGACAGCATGTACAGCAAGGGAGACGATCTGTACCTGGTGTATAACGCACATGAAAATCAGCAACATACCTCTATCTGGTTACTCGTTACCCCCGTAAAGCCTGGCAGCGCAAAAAGTGTTATTCAATTAAACTCCGGCCCTGAAATCGATTTCAGGCAATTTATTTATCCGTAGGAGGTCTGTATGGAAATGGTGCTGAGGGCTTTAGCCATATATCTTATTTTACTTGTCGTGTTTAAGATTGCTGGACGCCGGGCGTTATTACAGATGACCAGTTTCGACCTGATTTTACTGTTGATTATTAGCGAAGCCACACAGCAGGCATTATTAGGCAATGATTTCTCCGTTACCGGAGCAATGCTCACCATTGTCACGTTGGTGACGATCGACATATTGTTCGGATTCATTAAAAAACAGATGCATGGGGCTGAATCTGCTCTCGATGGATCACCGGTTATTCTGCTGGAACACGGCGAACCATTAATGGAAAAGATGAGAATGGTAGATGTCTCTCTCGACGATATCTTAGTGGCTGCCCGGCAGAGCCAGGGCATTACGGAGCCGGGTAAAATTAAATACGCCATTCTGGAGCGTAATGGGCATATTTCAATTATTCCTGATGAGGATTAAGGAAAAAGAGAATGAAAAAATCGGCATATAACGAAGCGAAAACCGCTGGCGTGTTAACGAAACAGATCGCGAAGACGTTTATTGCCAAGGGCTTATCCTCGACCACAGCTGAATCGACATCTGGCTACCGCACTTTGCGCTGAGGCAGATATGTCCGCGTTGATGATGCTTCGAATTCATTAAATTTGTTCTACGCTTATTTATGCTTGTCAGAAAGATAGACTGAGGTGAATGAATGGCTAATAAATATAATGAAAAACAGGTGGCTATTATGACAAAGACAGAGCGTTTTCCTGCTCGCCTTGTCCACACCCACAACAACGCTTTGCGGAGCTTGTTGGAAAAATGCAACCACGTCCCGCTGCCCCGATCGTTGTGAAGAAAGCTATCCGGGATAGTGGTCGACTTTTTGGCAGCAAAAAGCAACCTTCAAGACCCATGTCTACTCAATATTATGGATTACCAAAGCGGCGATCGTTGCTTTTACAAAATCGCAGGCAAAGCGACTGGCGCTGATAAATGCTGTTACTGGACGGTTTTACAATGTTGTGGAGACCAACCACAGGAGAACGACTGATGAAAGTACTGACCTGTCAGCGCTCTCAACATGTCAACATCGATACACTCGCGGCGGACGATATCGTTGCTCTGGCTGAATATTTATCCACCCAGGGTTCATATAACCTTGATGTTATACGTATTTAGTTTGAATCCTCTATTCACAGATACCCAGGAGATTACATGGCTGACGTAAATGAACGCATTGAAATCCTCGAGAAAAACCTTAATGATCTGAGCCTCGATCTGCACGCATCAAAGGTTGCTATTAACGTTTTATCTACGGTGGTAAACACCCTAAGTGGTGAACCTGGTTTACTTGAGAGATCATATGAGCAAACCAGAAGTTCTGCTCCACTTGTAAAGTTCAATCACCCGGTAGAGGAAGGTTATGAGGATAAACTTACGGAGAGAATATTGAATTTACTCTCGACTACCCAACACGAGCTTTAATAATCCACAGCTTCCTCAGAGGATAAGCGGAATATCCTCTCGGGAGGATCGCATCCCGGGCTCCCCAGCCAGGGACAAATCTGCCCCGGAACGGGTGTTCCGATATGCACACTATTCCCCTCAATGGAAAACCTGGGCGCAGTAGTGACGTACGCACTGTCTGCCCATGGCATAGCGTGGACAAGCTGGCAAAACTGAAGGTCCCTATTGAACAAAGAGTAGATGTTTATGTCCATCATCACCGCTGAAGGACGCATAGCATATGGGGGATATCAATCAACGGGGAGTCACTCAACTTAAGCAGGTACATTTGTTTTGTATTAAGATGCTTGTCCGGCAGGTGCTTTAAGCTCAAGTCCAAGATCAAGATGGATTTTTCAACATGACCAGAACAGAAAGGCTTCTCGAATTATTACAGATATTAAGGGCACAACGATATCCGATCACAGCTTCCGCTCTCTCAGATCGATTAGGCATAAGTGTACGCTCCCTTTACAGAGATATTAAAACGCTACAACACCAGGGCGTGTCTATTGAAGGAGGCGCAGGAATTGGATATATCATCAGGTCAGACTTTCATTTACCTCCCTTAAATCTTTCTCATGAAGAAATCAATGCTATTATACTTGGGTTAAATTGGGTTTCTCATAATACGGATTATGATTTCAAAAACACCGCAAGGAATGCGCTTGCCAAAATACATGCCGTTATCCCCGGTGAATTAAAAAATCTTATTGAGAGTCAATCCTATCTGACCGGCCCTTCAGAAAAGAATGAGTTATTTTTCGAAGACATTCGTAGTGCTATTAAAAATCAAAAAAGAATCAACATAACGTATCGTGACAAGAAAGATGTTTACTCTTCTCGGGTCATATGGCCCATCGCGTTGATATATATGGAATCATGCTGGCTTTTGGTTGCATGGTGTGAGATGAGAAATGATTTTCGTCATTTCAGAACTGACCAAATCGAAGAGATTGTGCAACTGGATTCCACGTACAGGGAAAGCAGAACGACTTTATTGAAAAAATGGAGAATTAAAGAAGGAATCTGCGTGGGGAAAGAGTACTGACAAAAACTGTCACAGCGTGTTTGTATACTACCCCAGCAGTAAGACTCAATCCTACTTCATAGGGGGAATTATGGATTTTCAGAATAAAGTAGCTGTGATAACAGGAAGTACTACAGGTATAGGTGAAGCCGTCGCAGAGCAATTACACAAACAGGGTGCGAAGGTCGTCATTATATCCCGCTCATCAGAGCAGGCTAAACAAAAAGCGAAACGGTTATCTTCACAGGGACAACAAGCAATAGGGATCGGATGTGATGTGTCGCAGCCTGAACAAGTACGGAAAATGATAGATGACGTTATCAAACATTTTGGCAGGCTTGATTATGCTGTAAATAATGCAGGCTTAACAGGAGAGCATGATAAAAATATTACAGAGCAGACAGTTGAAAACTGGGATAAGGTCATTGCCACCTCATTGAGCGGCATTTTTTACTGCTTAAAATACGAGATACCTCAGATGATAAAGTCTGGTGGCTCTATTGTTAATTTATCTGCAGTAAATGGACTGGTTGGCATTCCTGGGTTGGCACCTTATACCGCGGCTAAGCATGGTATAATCGGCTTAACCCAAACCGCAGCGCTTGAGTTTGCATGTCAAGGCATTCGAATCAATGCGGTCGCGCCGGGCTATGTCCAGACCCCGCGAATGAGTGAATTCCCTGAAAATATCGTACGCAGTTTCGCAAATAGTCACCCAATGAAAAGGATGGCAAAAATGCAAGAAATAGCAGACTTCATATTGTTTTTGCTGTCAGACAAATCAGCGTTTTGCACCGGAGGCGTTTATCCCATTGATGGTGGTTATTTAGCTGAGTAAAATTCACTTAACCCTTTTAAATGATAATAATTACCTCACCTGTGTGGTTGGCTAAACGGGAGCGACAGAACACCTGTCGTTCGCGCTTCCGTTGTAGGGCCAATAATAGACACATTATTCGCATGGATTGTCTGCTCTCCATTGGTCATACATGTGCCATTAACCCTATCTGCGTCTGGCATAACGCGAGCAGAATAAAAGATCATTAAGTCTGTTGTGCGCAAGAAGCAGAAATAATGAGCAACGCTATTGTTTATAGCAGCGCAGGCTGGATGCAGGGTACCGTTGATAGCGCTATTGTGCTTAACGTGCACGAGATAAACACACTCTAAAGGCAAAAAATTCGCGCCATGCTGTGGACATGTTCCATTCGGACAGACTGGCCGCACCCTCGACGTTTAAACAGAAATAGAAGCGATATGCTTTTAAAACGATAAAAATCGTTGGCAAGCGTTATTCGCCTGAGCACCAGGATCGCACAATGATAAGAAAAGATGACTGATATTATTGCCGTATGGGGAAATATACCAAGTGAGTATACCCGCACTATACCAACCGCAAAAAAAGGGGGTACCTTTCGGTAACCCCTTTTTTTAATCTGGCGGAAGCGCAGAGATTCGAACTCTGGAACCCTTTCGGGTCGCCGGTTTTCAAGACCGAAAAATAACCCTTATAATTCAGGATGATAAGCATTTTATAAAGAATTTCACTCAAACTTTCTTAGTAATAAAATCAATAAGTTATACATAAATTTTAAAGTGTATTCTCACTTAAACATGCGCTTCGCATGCCCTTTAAATTACCGGGCAGTCATCATCTTTAACCCGGTTAATCAAATGTGTCACGACCCCCAGAAGATTTACTTCTTCAAGTGCCACTCCCTCTATCGCTTCTCCATCATCTGATATCAATGCCCTACCTGCCAGTTTTACAAACTGCATTTCACCGTCAGCAAGAACGACAAGAGTATCTCCCTGACGTGCTTTTAGTGACACGTCGATTACAGCATATCCCTCTGACGTTTCAAGAACGCGGCTATTCATTGAGATCCCACAAAACATATCTACCGTTAAACGCCTTGCAAGATAGTCAGCCGCCGGTGATGGAAACCCCATGTCATAGACCCCCGTTTGGGTTATAGAGCATGAACAAACGTTCCTCACCTTCTGTCGGGGAAATGTCCTTGAACGTACAGACACTGGCCTCGATCCATGCGTTTGCATCTTTGAGAGAAAAATCCCAGTTCACTTTCTTCAGCTCTCTCACAAAATCAACTGTTCGTAGTGTCCTGCGACCACCAGGTTCAAAAACCACGGCTGAACGAAAAGCGGCCTCAATATCATCACGTCGCGGCATAACTCACCTCACACACAAATACTGTCTATACATACAGTAGTTTTTCTTAGTGGTCGGATCAAGAAGGTTTTTGACAGGAGTTAACATCATTATGAATTTCAGAGAAAAAAATTTCAGCTTTCCCTGCCTTTTACGGCGTTTCAGGCCAAATCGCTTTTGAAGGATCAACACGGCTTAGTTCAACCGAATAGAGTTCCCATAATTCCAACCTTGCCACCTCATCACTTGTAGCAATGCCATGCTTCACGGCCCTCTCAAGCGGCAAAATCACGCGTTCTGCATCTGCCATCAATCGCGCTTTCTCTGCCTCTGCCTGTGCAATGACTAATTCCTGATCCTCTTCAGGTGGGACATAATCAGCGATAACCCCAGACAGCTCGTTAATACACCAGTCAAAGATGTAACGGCCATTGTCATCTGAATCTGTGGCCGTCGCCGTGTAAGGAACAGAGAACTCCAGCTCTGTAAATTTCACAACACAATCAATCGCGGTCTTTTCCGCATTAGCCCACACCGGAGCGCTGATTTCCTGAATTTCCATACTTCCTCCCGTTTAAGCAATTCGCTGGAAAAGACAAGCAAATAGTGTCCAGCTAGATACCAAACCTTGATTACTAATAAGAGTACAAGCGCGCCATGTGCCGGGTAATGTATAAGGGCCATACGTATCCTTTCCAAGAAGTCCCTTGAGAACAAACGATGCATTACGATCGTTATCGACAACAAGACCGCATGTTTTAAGACTGCTTCCTGCATAGGCTGTACCAGGAACTGAGAGCGTACTGGTAGTCACGTTTAAATGAGCTAACGCAAAGCAACCAACAGCATGTAGATCACCAACGGCCGCGCCTGCTGGCCCCTGCGCGCCGGTATCGCCTTTGTCACCTTTATCGCCCTTTGCTCCTGGCGCTCCCGGCGCGCCGGTATCACCTTTGTCGCCTTTATCGCCCTTTTCCCCTGGCGCTCCCGGCGCGCCGGTATCACCTTTGTCGCCTTTATCGCCCTTTTCCC
>OLFS01001932.1_pt1 | contig 14578 bp, 14 predicted proteins | sample 1605491 | NCBI WGS metagenome assembly OLFS01 (sample SAMEA3888921, study PRJEB22519) | human gut metagenome | biome: human gut; feature: human-associated habitat; material: faeces | place: Denmark | collected 2011 | reverse complement strand
CCGTTCGTGATGCTGGGTGACCCCACCCCCGAATTGTCACTGGCCATCGTCGATGCACTGGTCGCAGGGGGCGCCGATGCCCTCGAGCTCGGCATTCCCTTCTCCGATCCGGTGGCAGACGGCCCCACCATTCAGGGCGCCGCCCTGCGCGCGTTTGCCAGCCACACCACCCCGGACGACTGCTTCGAGCTACTCGGCCGTATCCGCGCCAAGTACCCGCAGCTGCCCATTGGCCTTCTGGTCTACGCCAATCTGGTCTATGTGCGCAAAATCGACGGCTTCTACGAGAAGTGCCAGCAGGCGGGCGTGGACTCGGTGCTGGTTGCCGACGTGCCGGTGCAGATGTGCGCCCCCTACAAGGCGGCCGCTGACAAGTTCGGTATCGACAGCATCTTTATTGCCCCGCCCAATGGCGACGCCGAGACCCTGAAACAGGTGGCGGAGCTTGGCAATGGTTACACCTATCTGGTGAGCCGCGCCGGCGTCACCGGTGCCGAGACCAAGGCCGGCATGCCGGTGGAAGGTCTCATCAATACCCTGCGCGAGTTCAAGGCGCCCCCCGCCCTGCTCGGCTTTGGCATCAGCGAACCGGCTCAGGTGCGTGAAGCCATCGCCGCTGGTGCCGCCGGTGCCATCTCCGGCTCCGCCGTGGTGAAGATCATCGAAACCCACCACCAGAACCCGGAACATATGCTGACCCGCCTGAAAGAGTTTGTGGAAGGGATGAAGGCCGCGACCCTGCGCTAAGCGTTCAGTCAAACGCCCACCCCCATGACAAGCAAGGGAGCCCAAGCGGGCTCCCTTTTGTTATCCACCATCCCTAGTTGGTGCCCCCCTTTTAGGTCTGATTAGCGAAGCGTAATCAGACGTTCGCGGAATTGATGATGATGCTATGGCGCGGCTTCGCCACGCAGGACACGAGGGCGCCGCCCTTGACAGAGTTTCGCCCGCCCTTCGGGCTCGGGCGAATGACTTTGGAAAGACCCAAAGTCACCAAAGGTCTTCTCCCCCGCTTATTCGCCCGACTGACGTCGGGTACCTTCGGCTCATCCTCTTGTCCAACGGCACGCGCCGATGGCGCCGTCCATGGCCCAACGCCGCTCGCTCGGCGTCCTGCCTCGCGGCCCGGACAAGAGGACTCACCTCAGCGAATAAGAGGGGGATCAAAACCGTGCCCGCCTGAGGCTACCGTGCAACAGTGAACAAGCCCCCTCTCCCCTTGGGAGAGGGTTGGGGTGAGGGGAAGCGACGGCAACCGAATTTGCTCAAATTGAATGCTACTGATGACTAATTTATTGATCCAACACAGACTCCCGCCAAAACACGCTTCTCAACGCGCTACCCTCCCCCTTAAGATACCCGAATGACAATCAACCTCTAGGAGGAACGCCATGACAGCGATTGTTGCAATCTCGAAGGTTAACAGCAGCGAACTGGGGGCTGTCACTCAGGGGCGGTAGCGTGGTTTTTATCGGTTTACGCAGCGTGTAGCAAGGCCCAACAGGCGAGCCAACCAGATCGGGATAAACAAGGATGTGGAAAAACCGTAAAACAGATTTTTAGATATATTCGTGGAAAATGTTGGGTTTCACTTCGTTCAGCACCAATCTACGATTTTTAGCCCAACATATGTGATGTTTAAAAGTGATTCGCAACGCATAGCATTTTTATTGTACGTTGATCTAAGTGATTAAAGTGGTTTGTGGCAGCAGCTGTATTGTATTGCTCACAACTTAACAGGGTGTTACGTTTACTGGGAGTACATGTGTTTAAAGAGTTGAGTAAATCACTTAAAGCAAGCCTATATGAGCGAGCTTCTAGCCCTCTCATTGGAGCAATTGCTATCTCTTGGGTAGGTTTTAACTGGAAGGCCATTTTATATATGCTTCTTTCAGAGTCCAAAATTGAAGACAAGCTGTCATATTTTGGTGAACATTACTCTGACCTCAATACAAATTTGATCCATCCGGTTCTCATTGGCTCTGCTGCATCTATCTTATATCCGTTCTTTGCATTTGTGCCTTTCTATGTATGGGAAAAGGTGCAGCATGCACAAATAAATATTAAGCAGAGACTTTCTATGTCACAGTTGCTGACAGTTGAGCAATCTCTTCAACTGAGAGAAGAAATATCAGAAAAAGATAAACAGTTGAGAGTAATAATTGATGAGAACCAAAAGTCAAAGTTAGAACTAAATAAGACAATTAAACAGCTTAGTGATGAGAACAAGGACTTGTACTTTAAACTCTCTGAGTTAACACCACCAGATCCGAAGGCAGATCCTAGCAAAATAAACCTTCCTCCGGTGCAGTATGATATATTGAATAAGCACACGGGGTTAGCTGATGGACATGTACAGATTGCGTCAGACATTGCTGAATCTCTCAACCTTTCTCTTTCAGAAGTTGAAAAAGCACTTGAAGAACTAGAAAGAGCAGGATTTATTCAACAAGAAGCTGATGTGACCGATGATAATGGGAATGATGTACCTGGATACACACTAGACGAACTTGGCAGAAAATATCTTGGTTACAAAAAGTCACAGCTTGCAGCCTGAGGATTGAAGTTTAATGCTGTCGCTTGAAAACGTAACAAAAGTAGCCAGACTTCTCGTTCCACTCGCCTGTTCGGCCTACGGCCGGCCCGCCGTTACTGGCGTGATAGCTCAAGGAGGAACCACAAATCTGGGGCACCCACTTTTCTGAGTAAGACGTAGCATAGCCAACATTCAAAATGATGGGTGTCCCAGTTCTGCTGCATCTCAGCTCCAAAAGTTAGTGTTGGAAGATTTGAGACGTTGCATGACAGAAATCAGCCGAAAGACAATACAACTGGCCACCCTCTGCTTTTCCTTGTTTCTCTTAAGACTCGGATTTCGCGCCTTTGGTTATGATCAGCTTTATCACAATCCGAATGATCCCTACGGTATATCGGATTTAATTGAAGTGGCGTTAACCCTCATATATCTGGTGAGCTTGGGTCTCTGCATACTGCATGCCCTGTGGATATTGCTCCGACACCGGGATCAAGGTGCCTTGGAGGCATCAGTCCTACTCGTCCTCTGTGCCGTACAGTGGCACAGTTATGACTATCTTCATCACTTGGCCGCTAGTCTCAGCATCCCCTAGGGCCCCCTGCTCCACACCCGCCATCCCATCAGCGCCAGCATCAATACCCCCCCCGGCAGCCAGACCCAGTAGACCTCGGAGAGGATCACCGCCTCACCTCGGGCGGTGAGATAGGCCTCCAGCTTGAAGGGGGCGACCCGGATCACCTGCCAGGGAGCGAAGAAGCGCTCATCACGCCACGGCCAGAGCCAGCCAACCCCCTTGACGCCGGTGGTGAGGGAATCGAGCAGGCTGTGGGAAAGCAGAGAGACCAGCAGAAACGACCAGATGGTGGCGGCGCTGGCCCGAAATTGGCGATGAAACAGCATGGCCAGTGTGGGCAGGGCAAAGGCAAACAGCAGGGAGTGGGTAAAGCCGCGGTGGCCAAAGACATGGCCGTAGGCGACCCCCAGTTTAAAGGCCAGCACATCGGCATCGGGCAGCATGGCGATGGCAACCCCAGCCAGCAGCAGGCGTGGCGGGATGATCCGGCTGCCAAGCCCGAGCCCAAGGCAGAGGGGAACGGCGGCGTGGGTGACGATGGTGGGCATAGAGTGAAGCTCCAACTGAAAACGTGAGGCTACCCTACCCCCGCTCGGTGAAGTGAAGGTGAAGTGCGCCCACTGTATTGGTTCGCTGTTAGCTAAACGCAGCGCCAATCAGCGTTGGCACGTTAACTTGAAATGTTCATTTAACTGCGGCTGACATGCAGAACGGGATCGTGATAAGTAGTCTCTTCGGTTCACATCACAGGGACAGTGGCAGCGATGAATGTACCAAAAAGCGTCATGCGGATTGCGAGCGTTATCAGCCTTTGGTTAATGACAGGGTGCATGGCAGAGGCCGCCTCTGCGCAGCCGCAGCAAGAGCCGTACGCGCTGATCTATAACGGGCCGGTTTCTGATGGGGATAGCACCAAAGCGATTGCGGATGTGGTCAGGCAGGTGGGCTTGCCGGTCAGGTATCTCTCCAATATTGGGGAGCTGCCTGCAGAGCTCGATAATGCCAAGGTGTTTATCGTTGGCGGCACAGAGGACGATGTTGAGCCGCTCCTCAACGCCTTCACCGCGGACGCGCGTTCGGCATTAAAAACCTATTTGCAGAATGGTGGCCGCTACCTCGGGATCTGTGGGGGTGCCTTTGTGGCATCCGCCGGCTGGTCTGAAGAAGAAGGCTTTGTGCCGGCGCTGGGCCTTGTTCCTGCGACATCCGATGATTATGACGGCGACTTTAGCGCCAGGATCTTCCCGATCAGCTGGCTTGGTGAAGAGCGCCAGATGTATTACCAGGCCGGCCCGCAATTTACCCCGGTGCCAAGCCCAGAGCAGGTCAAGGTCATCGCCCATTTTCAAAACCATCAGATTGCCGCGCTGATCAGCTCATACGGCAAAGGCAAGGTGGCCCTCTCCGGGCCACATCCCGAAGCCCCTGAATCATGGAAAGCGAACGCGGTGGGCGGCGACAAGATGGGGTCGAATATTCATTTAGCCGTTGGATTCGTTAACGAGTTACTCTCCGAAGAGCCCATCACCGATGCGAAGTAGTCACATCCCTACGCCCCCGGATTTGGCACCATTGCTCGGCCCGGAAGTGAGGGCAACCAATCAACCGCTATCCATAAAAAAAACCACCGACCTGCAAAAGGTCGGTGGTTTTTTTATCGGTGGTAGATAACGGGTAGCCGATACGAAGGGTTCGCTACCTCAACTTTCGCCCGGGAGCGAGCACTACTCTTCCTGCTCCTCCGGTTGTCTCTCCTCACCCCGTATCTGTAGCAGCTCCTCGACCCTGGCTTGCCACTTGTCGTGGGCCTGTTTGCGCTCCTGCTGCATAAATGCTTCTCGCATGGTGTCGATTTTCTGGTCAAGTGTTTCCATCAGAGTGTCTCCTTGTGTGACCGCGTAAAGACTGGCTGACGGCGCGTTGGCCAACCTGCTCCCCTAATCTGACACCGCTAATGCCGTTACTGCCCAATCAAATAATCGATTGGAAGTGCTAAAACCAATCTAAAAATTCTTTTTCATGTATGCGCCACCACGCCAGTGCAAGGGAAACAGTCCGCTCAGAGCGGGATGATCCGGCACGGGGTCAACACGTTGTTGAGTCTGGTCGTCCCCCTTTTCAGGGAAATGGGGCGCCGTTGCCCCATCCGTCCAGTGCGGGGTACCGGCAGATTTCCGGGGTGTTGCTGTGCCCATGATCACACAGTCACAACTCTCGCCCTCCTCTCACCGCGCCCCCGCTTTTTATCATCTAGAGTTACCGGGCAGTCCAAAGCTGCTGATTTATATACATTCGCCGCCAAGAGGGATCTTTTTTCATGACCGAGCATATCGATCTGCTACCTATCAACACGGATGATGAGCAGGACGCAGGCAACCGTTACCTCTACTACACCGAAGGGGATCTGACCCGCATTCTTGCCAATCTGGAACAGCTGCGCCACGCGGTGTTTCCGGCCGCCATCGGAGAGAGTGAAACGGGCGCCACCGTGCCCCACAACTTTCCGTCCGTCTGTCTGGTGGGGCTGGGGCGCTGCGGCTCCAACATCGCGCAGGATGTGGCCTCGCTGGTCTACAACGCCCGCAGCTTTTATCTCAATGAGTTCAACAGTGAAGAGCAACGCAAGCGGGAGAAGGAGTTTGGTCCGGTAAGCTGGATCCGGCGCAACCTGCGGCTGCCAAACAACGGGGCTCGACCGGTCTTTCTGATCGAGCCCATGGTGATGCTGGGGGATCTGGACAAGGACATCGATGGTCGGATCCGCCACTCCAATCGCAGCGGCGAAGGTGGCTCCTTGCGTGACTACGCCAAGATGCGGGTGATGGACTTGTCGGAGATCCACGCGGGAGGCGCGGGTAACGCCCCTATCCTTGGCCAGTATCTGGCCAAGATCATCCTCAACAAGAGCCCCCACTACTTCGCCAACTCCGAGTGGCAGGCCATTCATACCTATCTGGTTGACTCCTGCGGCATCAAGGCCAACCAGTCCCGCCTCTATTTCTACATCTTCAGTGCCGGGGGCGGCACCGGCTCCGGCATGGCCTCCGAGTTCGGGCTGGCCCAGCAGTACTCCTACATGAGCAAGACCTTTTCGCCCCCGTCAGAAGAGGAGGAGCACCTCTCCCTCGGGGAGCACTTTATGTTCGATCCCATCTTCACCAGCGGCATCTGTATCCTGCCCAATATCTGTGATCGGGGTATCGAGATCTCGGAAGCGCTGCACATCAACGCGGGGCGCCTGCTGTGCAAATACCTGGCCGAGGAGTGGGACTTCTCCTATCACTTCGACAACGAGCAGGCGTGCGATGCCAGCATGCTCAAGCGGATCAGGCCCTGGAATGCCATGATGCTGATCTCCAACGACATCATGCGCTACGCCGAAGAGAGCGACGATGGCGAGATCCAGCATGTTGATGTCAACACCATGGAGAAGTACGCCAACCAGTACATCTCCCAGCAGATCTTCAACATTCTTACCGCCCAGGCCGTCACCACCGACTACGACGAGAACTACTTTCGCCGGGCGGGCATCGATATCAGCGAGACCATTCGACTCGATGCCAACGACCTCTTTATGAGTCTGGCGGGGCCGGTGGCGGTGGCGTATGCCGAGTCCATCTCACCCCCCGGCGGCCTGTTTGACAAGGAGGACGGGCTCAATGTGGACGATCTCTTCACCCGTTCCATCGAGCTGCCCCACTTCAACAAGATGACCCAGGCCATCGAGGGGATCAGTCTGCTGCCCATCGAGGCGGGCAACTATCGGGAGTATCTGGACGACTATGTGAAAAGTGGCCATGACCCGGCCCACCTCAACGAGCTGCACTTCTTCAAGAACTGCTCCTCCGTGGTGTCGATCATCTCCCTGCCCAAGGAGTACAAGCTCTCCTATATGGATCTCAACCGGCTCAAGTCTCACCTCAACGGGCTCTTCCCCAATACCACCCTCAAGCGTTATGCCCTGGTCATAGGTGCGTCGGCCAACATCTCCCTCACCACCCTGATCGTCAAGAGCCCCTGCCTGAGCGATGACTTCCTGACCCTGATCGTGGCCTTTATCAAGCGCTGCTTTGCCAAGGATCACTATCGCTTCGATGAGCATCTGGACAAGGCGGTGATCGAGATGATCTGCAATGAGGAGTGGAACGATGCGCTGCTCGACAGCATGCTCAACGAGTTCGAGAATCCGGCCAAGATCCTCGATACCAACTGGTACGCCATCAAGCCCATGTATGAGAAGAAATATCGGGAGCTTATCCGCGAGAAAGAGAAGTTCGTCTCCATCAACGATATTCGCCTCAGTCGTGAATCGGTGAAAAAGGCGCTGCTCTATCTGCGGGAGATTTATCGCCACCGGGTCAGCAAGACCCGGATTCTCTCCCTCAACCCAAGGTTGGGGGAAGCGAACTCTCGCTAGCACCCTGCCCATAAAGCAAAGCGCCCGCCCCAGATGGGGCGGGCGCTTTTTTACGGGCGCAACCTCGTTTTATCTCATCAGAGGGAGACAAAGATCCCGGCCAGGGTGGCGCTCATCAGGTTGGCCAGGGTCGCCGCCAGCACCGCCTTGAAGCCCATATTGGCCACATCGTGACGACGCTCCGGTGCCATGGTGCCGATGGAGCCAAGCTGCACCGCAATGGAGCCCAGATTGGCAAAACCGCAGAGGGCAAAGGTGATGATGATCTGGGTGTGGGCACTCAGGTCTGCCTTGATATTGGCAAAGTCCAGATAGGCGACGAACTCGTTCATGATCACCTTCTGACCGATCAGGGATCCTGCCGCCATCATCTCGCTGGCGGGCACACCAATCAGCCAGGCCACCGGGGCAAACAGATAACCCAGCAGCTGCTGCAGGGAGAGATCGGCCCAGCCAAACCACTCGCCGACGGTGGTGAGACCGGCGTTGATCATGGTGATGACGCTGACAAAGGCGAGCAGGATGGTGCCGATGGCCACGGCGATCTTCATGCCGCCCATGGCGCCGCCCGCCAGCGCATCGATGGCATTGCTGTAGTCACTCTTGTCGAGGGTGATCTCGGTCTGATCGCTCACCTGCTGCTGCTCCGGCACCAGCAGTTTGGCCATCAGCAGGCCACCCGGCGCCGCCATAAAGGAGGCGGCAATGAGGTATTTCAGATCCACCCCCAGACCGGCGTAACCGCCCAGCACCGAGCCCGCCACCGAAGCCATGCCACAGGTCATCACCGCAAAGAGTTCGGAGCGGGTCATACCGGCGAGGAAGGGACGAATAAGCAGCGGCGACTCCCCTTGCGACAGGAAGATATTGCCGGTGGCCACCAGGGACTCGGCGCGGCTGGTGCCGAGCAGACGGTGAATGGCACCGCCCAGCACCCGGATCACCCACTGCATGATGCCGAAGTGGTAGAGCACGGCGATCAGCGCGCTGATAAAGATCACCAGCGGCAGCACCCGCACGGCGAAGATAAAGCCATTGCTGGCCAGATCGCCAAACACGAAACGGATGCCGCTGTCGGCGAAGCCGAGCAGGGCGGAGACGCCATTGCTCATGGCACCGAGCATGATTTGTCCGGGGGGGAAATAGAGCACCAGGGCAGCAAAACCGGTTTGCAGGGCGAGCGCACCCAGCACGGTTCGCCAGCGGATGGCTCGGCGGTTTTCACTCGCCAGCCAGGCGATAAACATCAGGGCCAGCATACCGACCAGACTCAATAACAGTGTCATCTTGCACCTATGAAGAGAGGAGTTTCATATGGCAAGTCTGCAGACAGGCGTCGCGGGCGATCCGGCGGGAGATGTGCCGACCCACGCGACACGCAGACCACAAACCTACAGGTTAGTGGCGGGTCCCATCCTGGGGTCATTCACGTTCCGGGTGACAGCATGTATCGGGTGACGCCAGCGCCGTCGCAGGGGGAGATGCGGCCGGGTGGCAGGTCGGGCGGCGATGGTACAGTGATCATCGTCACAGAAAAAGCGGTAAAACGATTGGCCGGAATAACTTTTTCAACTTGTTCACACAACGAAACAGGGCCAGCGTGACGCTGGCCCTGTTTCAATCCGTAGTTGAGCGTTCAGATGATTACTTGAGGCGCTTGCCGCTCGCATCCACCACCTGCTCGCCATCCTCCTTGGCGAAGGCCCCTTTTTGCTGATCGGGCAATATATCGAGCACCACTTCCGACGGACGGCACAGTTTGGTGCCAAGAGGCGTAACGACGATGGGACGGTTGATGAGGATGGGGTGAGCCAGCATGGCATCGATCAGTTCATCATCGCTGAAACGATCTTCCGCCAGCCCGAGCGCCTCGTAGGGGGGCACGTTCTTGCGCAGCAGATCGCGCACCGGCATGGCCATGGCGGCGATCAGCGCCACCAGCTGGTCACGGGAGGGGGGCGTCTCCAGATAGTGGATGACAGTGGGTTCCACGCCGCTGTTGCGGATCAGCTCCAGGGTGTTACGGGAGGTACCACATTCCGGGTTGTGATAGATGGTGATTGCACTCATTTGCGTGTCTCTCATTAATCAAGTGAATAGAAAATGGATAGCATCAGTTCGCGGCCAGCTGTTAGCGGCCATCAGTTAACGGCTCAGCCCCGCTTCGTACCAGGGTTTGCTGGCGTTAACCACCCGCACCACCAGCAGCATGACCGGCACCTCGATCAGCACCCCGACCACGGTGGCGAGCGCCGCGCCGGAGTGAAAGCCGAACAGGCTGATGGCGGCGGCCACCGCCAGCTCGAAGAAGTTGGAGGCGCCGATCAGGGCGGAAGGACAGGCAACCGAGTGCTTCTCCCCCACCTTGCGGTTGAGCCAGTAAGCCAGCCCGGAGTTGAATAGCACCTGGATCAGAATGGGCACCGCCAAGAGGGCGATAACCAGCGGCTGCTCAATGATGGCGTTGCCCTGAAAGGCGAACAGCAGCACCAGAGTGAGCAGCAGGGCCGCCACCGACCAGGGCTGGATGCGGGTCATGACGCCGTCAAAATGGGCCTCACCCTTTTTCAGCAAGGCCTTGCGCAGCAGTTGGGCGATGATGACCGGGATGACGATATAGAGCACCACAGAGGTGAGCAGGGTATCCCACGGCACTATGATGCTGGAGACCCCGAGCAGCAGTGCCACCAGCGGCGCGAAGGCAAACACCATGATGAGGTCGTTCACCGCCACCTGCGACAGGGTGAAGTAGGGATCGCCGTTGGTGAGGCGACTCCAGACAAACACCATGGCGGTGCAGGGGGCCGCCGCCAGCAGGATCAGCCCCGCTACGTAACTGTCGAGCTGATCAGCCGGCAGCCAGTCGGCAAACAGCACGCGGATAAAGAGCCAGCCGAGGAAGGCCATGGAGAAGGGCTTGACCAGCCAGTTGATAAAGAGGGTGACCCCAATACCCTTCATGTGGCCCTTCACCTGATGCAGGGCGCCAAAATCGATCTTGAGCAGCATGGGGATGATCATCACCCAGATCAGCAGCCCCACCGGCAGGTTGACCTTGGCCACCTCCATGGCACCGATCGCCTTGAAGAGATCCGGCAACCCCTGCCCAAGCCCAATCCCCACCAGAATGCAGAGGGCGACCCAGGCGGTCAGATAACGTTCAAAAAAGCCGATGGCAGGCACGGCCTTGGCATCACATGTTTCAGACATCACAGCTCCCGATGCGGCGCAATCCCGCATCTTCTATTGGTTCAAAACACGGGTTTATAACAAGTAACGGCATATTCAAGCCGCCCCGGCAGCAGACCGGGGCGGCGACTCAATGGTGCTGGCAGAGGCGGCGCAGGGCATCGGGCCCCACCGGCTCCTCGGCGAGCAGCGGTACCACGGCGAAGCGGCTGGCATGTTGCTGCTCGACTGCCTCGATATGAGGCAACTGGCGCTCGGCCCGCAGTTGCAGCAGCGGCGAGTTGACCGCGGCTTGTTGCAAGCTGTGGTTGATGAGCCAGCCCCAGGGCTCGATGCCAGCCCGGCGCAGATCAGCCTGCAGATTGGCCGCCTCCTGCACTGGCGTGGGCTCGGGCAGCGTCACAATCAGCACCTTGGTCTGCTTGGGGTCCTGCAACTGCATCATGGGGGTGGTGAAGTGCAGCCCCTTGTTTCCCATCTGGCGAGCGATCTCTCTGTGGTAGGCGCCGGTGGCGTCGAGCAGCAGCAGGGTGTGGCCGGTGGGGGCAGTATCCATCACCACGAAGCGCTTGCCCGCCTCGCGAATGATGCGCGAGAAGGCCTGAAACACGGCGATCTCCTCGGTACAGGGGGAGCGCAAGTCCTCCTCCAGCAGTGCCCGCCCCTGCTCGTCCAGCGCAGCTCCCTTGGTGGCCAGCACTTGGGCGCGGTAACGCTCGGTCTCGGCGTGGGGGTCGATGCGACTCACCTCCAGATGGGGCAAACTCCCTGCCAGCGTCTCGTTCAGGTGCGCGGCGGGATCCGAGGTGGTGAGGTGCACCGGCAGGCCGCGGCTCGCCAGCTCCACCGCCACGGCGGCCGCCAGCGTGGTTTTGCCCACCCCGCCCTTGCCCATCAGCATGATAAGGCCGTGACCATCGGCGGCCAGCTCGTCCACCAGCGAACTCAACTCGGGCTGGGCTTGCTTGATAGTGAACGGTACTGTCGGGGATTGGGCAGCTGTTCCCTCTGATTGCAGCAGCAGACGCAAACTGTCGAGCCCCACCAGATTGGTGGCCAGCAGCGGGATATGATCCTGCGCTAGCGCCTTTATCCCCTGCGGCATCTGGGCGAGAGCCTGTTGCTCGCGCTGCCAGAGCGCCATTGCCAGCGGATCTCCGGCAATGGCGCCTTCGGGGAAGAGGCCATTGATCACCAGTTGCTGATTCAACAAGCCGATGGCGGCCAGCTCTTCGTGGGTGCGAGCCACTTCCCGCAGAGTGGATTGCTGGGCGCGCGCCACCAGCACCAGACGAGTGCTGGCAGCATCAGCCAAGGCGGCGACCGCCTCGCCATACTGGCTGCGCTGCTTCTCCAGCCCCGCCAGCGGGCCAAGGCAGGAGGCATCCCCCTTGCCCTGCTCCAGAAATTCGCTCCAGGCGCCCGGCAGTTGCAGCAGCCGGATGGTGTGGCCGGTTGGGGCCGTATCAAAGACGATATGGTCATACTCGGCCAGCAGCGTGTGGTCGGTCAGCAGGGCGGTGAACTCGTCAAAAGCGGCAATCTCGGTGGTGCAGGCTCCGGAGAGCTGCTCCTCGATGCTGCGCACCACGCTCTCGGGCAACTTGCCGCGCACCGGCCCGACAATCCGCTCCCGATAAGCTTTGGCCGCCGCGGGGGGATCTATCTCCAGCGCCGACAAACCGGGCACAGCGGCGATGGTGGTGACGCGATTGCCGATCTCGGTGGCAAACACCTGCCCCACGTTGGAGGCAGGGTCAGTGCTCACCAGCAGCACACGCTTGCCGACATCACAGAGGGCCACCGCACTGGCGCAGGCCAGCGAGGTCTTGCCCACCCCGCCCTTGCCGGTGAAAAAGAGAAACGGCGGTGGATTGGTCAGAAAATGGTACATAGCCTCTCCCGAATGGTGCATCACGACTCAGCAGCAACCGCTGCCGGAGCAGCAGCCGCCCTTGACGATCCCCTTGATGGCCGCTTGTGGCGCTGGCAGCCCGGCATAACGAGCCAACTCGCTGCGGCTCGGATAACGACCGGTCAACACCACCTGCCCCGCCACCAGCACCAGTGGCAACCCCTCCTCCCCGGCGTGAGTCAGAAAAGCGCTGACGGCAGGTGTCTCGGCAAATGGCATCGGCTGCTGGGCCAGATTGAAACGCTCGATGGCAACGCCCTGCTCCTTGGCCCAGGCAAGGTCGGCTGCGAAGGTGACCAGTGCCTGATCAACCTCGGTACCGCAGACACCGCTGGAGCAGCAGAGGGCGGGATCAAAAATCTGAATGGAGGACATGGCATTACTCCTTGTTGCAGCAGGGCTGCGCAGGCAGAACATGGGGGGAGCAGGCAGACTCGGCACGCATCACGCCGCACGCCTCGGGATGACCGGCGCAGCACTCCTCGGTGAGGTAGGCAATCACATCCAGCATCAGGGGAATATTGGCGCGGTAGCGCAGAAAGCGCCCCTCCTGCTCCACCGACAGCAGACCGGTGTTGAGCATCGCCTTGAGGTGAAACGAGAGGGTATTGGGGGCAATATCGAGCTCGCTGGCCAGTTCACCGGCGACCTGCCCCTCCAGCCCGGCCTTCACCAGCAGCCGCCATACATCGAGCCGGATGCCGGATGCCAGCGATTCAAAGACCTTGGTGGCCATCTCTTTGTTCATCTTTACTCCCCTTGGTACGACCTTTCATTTCAACTATACAAGAATTATTGAAATGATCAAGATACGTACCGAAGCGAAAATACGAGGTTCTGGTCTCAAACCGGGAAGACAAGAGAATCGACGAGTGAACAACAGTCGCGGATGACCACACAGGGTTCATCGCAGATAAACAGACGCCCTCCAGACGGAGGGCGTATCAGAGCGTTTGACCCGCCAGCACAGTCAGCGCTGTCGGGGCAATCAGACGAACGCGTGCCTTATTTGGCAGCAGGCACAGCGTTAAAGGTGAGCAGGGCTGCCTTGTTGGCATCGCTCAGAGTCAGCTGGTTGCCGTTGATGGAGTAGGTTGCCACCTTCTCCAGCTTTTGCAGGAACTCGGTCTCTTTATTCATGGCGTCGCCGATGCACATCATGCGAGTGGAGCCCATGGCGCCCAGCGTCAAGACACCGTCACCCTGCTTGGTGATACCGCCAAAATAGCGGTTGCAGCCGCCCTTGCCCGCCACCTTGCCGTCGACCACTTGCAGGGTGAAGGTATCGCCGGTGGCGCCTTGCAGCTGCCAGCTGGATGCTTGCAGTTGAGCCATGCTGGAACCTGTTGCCATTGCGCAGCCTCCCAGTGCCAGCGCGGCCAGCAGAGTCAGTTTCTTGTTCATGGATTCACCTCTTAATGATTAGAGCCATCAATACGGCAGCCTGTTTATCATGGCTGACGCCCATGCCAAAGGATTTTATTGTGATCTCGCTTCACTTTACTACCAGCTGGCATGTGCCATGCTTAGGCTCAGTTCCGGACCCAGGGAGGGGAAACGAATGGTCAAATCACTCATCATCACACTGCTTGCAACCTGCGCCAGCATGGCCGCACAGGCCGCCGACTGGGCAGTGGTTCAGCCGCAATCCAACCCGTCTCTCTATGTCAAAAGTTACTCGGGTGTGTTGCTCAATGGCCATAGCCATCACAGCGACAGTTTTGATCTCTGGCTGGTCAATAGCGGCTATCAATATCCGGTGGTGGATGATGTGACCCTCTTTATGGAAGCGGGCCCGGCGGTGGCGGATCAGAATCGCACATCCGGTTTCAATATGAGTTCGGGGGTACGCTACCAGCTCTCTCCGGCATTCAATATCGGCAGCCAGATCAAGCATCTTGATCTCAACAAGGCCAGCACCCTGCTGGAGCTCAACTCCAGCCTGCT
>OLFS01001927.1_pt1 | contig 14624 bp, 23 predicted proteins | sample 1605491 | NCBI WGS metagenome assembly OLFS01 (sample SAMEA3888921, study PRJEB22519) | human gut metagenome | biome: human gut; feature: human-associated habitat; material: faeces | place: Denmark | collected 2011 | reverse complement strand
AGCATACTGCTTATCCTGCATGGCGAACAGTCTTTCTTGAAGTGAAGTCATAAATCTTATTGTTATTTTATCTTGTTATATTCCTCATCGCTCACAGCCTCCTGCCATTCGTTGGATGTGTTCTCGCCAGGTATTTCAAAGGCGAGGTGGGCAAACCAGCTGTCTTTTGCTGCACCGTGCCAATGCTTCACGTTGGCAGGAATATGGATGACTGTGCCGGGGAGGATTTCCTGCGCAGGCTTTCCTTCCTCCTGATACCAGCCACGTCCGGCTACGCCTACCAGCATTTGCCCGCCACCCTTTGTAGCGTGGTGCGTGTGCCAGTTATTGCGGCAACCTGGCTCAAAGGTAACGTTGAAGAAAGGTATCTGACTATCAGATATTTGTGCCAGATAACTGTTGCCTTTGAAGTATTTGGCGTAAGCTGTGTTGGGTTCGCCAACAGGGAATATCATCTCGCGCTGGAAAGCAGCCTTGGCGTCTTCTCCTTTCACATCTTCGTTCCATACCTCCTTTGCCAGATTGAAGGCAGCCCAGGCCTTTGGCCAGCCGGCGTAGAAGGCGATGTGAGTAATAATCTCTGCCGCTTCCGTGCGGGTAATTCCGTTATTCTTTGCCGACTGCAAGTGATATTTCAGCGAGTTGTCGGTGATTCCTTGGCTGATGAGCGAAGTGATTGTTACTAAACTGCGGTCGCGCAATGAAAGCAGGTCATTGCGGCTCCATACTTCTCCGAAGAGGATGTCGTCGTTGAGGTGGGCGAACTCCGGGGCAAACTCACCCAGCTGGGTGCGCCCTGCTGTCTGTACTATTTTCTTCATTGTATCATATTTTAAAATTTTTCTCTATATTTTCAAATTCTTCTCCAGAAAACATCTTCGATGTAAAAAATAACAGTTATTCTATATATGCTTCATTATATTTAAGCAGTTTTGCGGTACTCGCTTGGAGTCTTTCCCGTCTGTGCCTTGAAAAAGCGGACGAAGTGCTGAGAATATTCAAAGCCGAGGCGCTGGCTGACTTGCGTAATGGTTAAGGTTTCATCTACAAGTAGTTGGCGGGCTGTCGAAAGCAGTCGGTCGTTGATCAGACTCTTTGCGGTTCTGCCAGTCTCTGTCTTGACTAATTCACCGAAATATTTGGTAGAATAGCAGCATTTGTCGGCAAAGTAGGCTACGGTAGGCAGCCCTTCATGCTCCGCTTTCCGGGCAATGTATTCATCGAGTAGAGAGATGAACTTCTTTACCACCGAATGATTTATCTCCTCGCGTGTGATAAACTGTCGGTCGTAGAAGCGCAGGCAGTAGTTCAGCAGCAACTCGATGTTTGAAACGATGAGTTCACGCGAATGTCTATCTATAGGATGCTGAAGTTCCTGCTTAATCATTGAGAGTACATCACGGAAGATGTTTACCTCGGCAGCGGATAGATGTAGTGCTTCGTTGCTTGTATAGTCGAAGAACTCATATCGGGAGATGTTCTTGCCAAGCTGGGTGCGGTTGAGTAACTCGGGATGGAAAGCCAATACCGTATATTTGGCAAGCGGTACTCCTGGAATGGGTTCAACCTTAATCGACTGACCTGGAGCAAACGAGGTGACGGTCATCTCGTCAAAATCATATTCTGTTCTGCCGTATGACAATTTGCAGCCCTTGTTTTCCTTCAGGAAGAGGGCGTAAAGTCCGTAATGGTGCACAGCCTCCTGTATCGGAGAGGTGTTCTCTACACGTGCAATGCTTACCAGAGGATGAAGCGTTTTCACCCCTATGAAGTCATTGAACTCCTGTATTGTATTAAAGAATATTTCCTTCATAATCCTATTCATTTTAAATTTTTGCAAAGATAATGCAAATGAGCGCAATGAAAGCTTGCTTTCAAATTGCCGAGTGCAGTTTATCTTCTGCAAAGATACGCACATTCTCCAAAAGAGCTTATACCTGGTTTTCGGAAATTATTACCTTTATCGGAGATTTTTATCCTTTGTACTTAAATACTTTAACCATATTATCTCCCGACTTTCTTCTACAGAGTTATGCGTCGGCCATCCTGCACGAGGTCCAACGTCAGGGGCTGACGCGTACTTAAAGAGAGCCTCTGCATCTGATTCCTGCCAATAGCGAAGTAAAATTCTTTCTGTTTCCATCAGTTTATATCAATGTTTTGCTGTCTATTTATTATGTGTGCTTACCCCAGCCAGTCGGTAAAGATAAGTATACATTCGTGCACCTTCTCAAAGAATCTCCCTATCCGTTGCTTAATGCCCTTCCAATAAATCCCATTCATTGTATTACTCATATGCTTCGTTCTTTAATTTGAATTTCTTGTGCATTGTCTTATGGTGCCAGACTTTCATTCCCATCCATGCCCCGATGCTGCAAAAATACAAAAAATATTCAGAAAAAGTGATTATATTGATGGATTTTGTTTGCAGGGCGAACTTGATTTAACCTTATTTATAAGCTAGAGAGGCATTGAGGGACAACTTGGGGACATCTTGAATAACCGGAAATCCTTAATGACCGGAAAAAAGCCCCTAATCATTATAGTTAAACTTTGTGAAATTCTTGCTCATTTCTTATAAAAGTGTGCAGAAATAGAGACTTTTCGAAAATTATTACATTGGGATTATCGTATTATAGAAATATAAGGAGCACATGAAAAAGATGCTTCTTATGATATTATAGAACTTAAAATACATAATGAACAATGAACAAAGAACAGAAACGCAAGGTGCAACTGCAACAGAGAACACTCAACGAGTCGTTGACATTCCAAACTATGTTTGGTGCAAAGCAGAAATTCGATTCCTTGACACCTGAAATCGAAACCCGAATAAAAGAGGAGTTGCTGGTATTTGCAAACTTGGGTATTGCTAAGGACCTAATGACATTGAGAGATGTAATGGATAAAGTAAAAGAGCAGTTAGGATACAGTGCTGAGCCTTCCAAGGGAATATTGGCAGGCAGCTATGTGGCATACAGCCTTGGGCTTGAACCTAGCAACCCAATGGTGACAGGCAAGGAAATCGAACCAAAAGATTTTCAAGTAACTCTTCCTTTAGGTCTCACCATTTGCTATGACAACGAGGTTAGAAATGAGGTAGTGAACTGGATGAAGGAGCAAGGATGTGAGTTTACCACCTATATGTCTCAGCCGATGCTGAAATTGGAGAATACGAGAGTCATCATACGAAGAGTATTGAAGTAAAATCAATGATAAGCAATATTGAAATAATAAAGGGTCTGGTGAGGGAGTTTTATCAGACCCATATGGTGGTAAGCATTGATAATGATGACTTGGAGCCCTTCTTTCTTACAAAAGGCAAACTTGTAGCCTTTGATTGTGAGGAGTTTGATTTATGGAATAAGCCGTATAAATTGGTTTGCAAAATGACGCAAGATAAACTCGAATCCTTGTGCGTGGGGCGTAAGATAGCTCGTGTACTCTTTCTTGTCTTCCAGCCAACTGGCCATGAATTGCAAATGACAGATATGGAAAGTTTGCATCTGGTAAGCAAGTCCTTTGAAACTGTAACGTGGGGAATAGGCTCTTGCCATGAGGATTCTGTGAGATTAGTAACCTTAGTTGAAGTTGTATCCCAATGAATATACATAAATATCAAGTAAAAAGATAGGGAAGTTTGAGGAACGATGGATTTAAGATAATATTTCTAATAAGTATACGTTTTTCTAATAAAACAATATAATTGAATGACGATGGCAAGATTTCAAACATATCTAAAAGATAGCGATGTTGTTGTTACGATTCATCGTGGAATAGACCAAATAGGTGGGTGTATTACCGAAATTTCCACGAAGACTTCTCGGGCCTTTGTGGATTTCGGTCAGAACTTGCCTGGTTGTACTGTTCCTACTACATCTGAGCAAGATAAAGCTTTGGTGCGTGACATCTTTGCGCAAAATGTTAAGCAGCACCAGGCGGTGGTATATACTCATGCCCATGAAGATCATGTTGGTTTGTTTGACCTGATTCCTTGCGATGTGCCTCAATATATAGGAGTGGGAGGTCAAGAACTAATGCTTGCGAAGTATGACCTGTTGAAAATAGCTCATGAGCAAGAATGGAAAGATTCGGAAGAAAAAAGTAAGATATTGATAGATGATGAGCAGAAAATAAGGAAGATAAAAGATTTTCATGTATGGGAGCGTACGGCACCGCATACTCGGCCAAAATCTTTTATGATAGGGGATATCCGTATCACTCCTTTTTTAATAGCCATAGCATCTATGACTCCTATATGGTTCTTATCGAAGCTGATGGAAAACGCATATGGCATACTGGTGATTATCGTGACCATGGCTATCTTGGCAAAGGATTATATCCTACGCTTCATAGATATGCTTCTAATATAGACTTGCTTATCACAGAAGGAACCACACTGAAGCGTGGAGACCTTTGTATTCAAGAAAGTGAGGTGTCTAGACGTATGGCTTGTGTGATGAGTGCTTTCAAGTATGTGATAGTCTTGGCTTCTGCCACGGATATTGAGAGATTGGCTAGTGTGAAAACGGCAGCTCTCAAAGCTCGTAAGGGACTATACTACACTGGTGGAATGATGGGCAGAGCGATGCGAATCTTTACACATCGAGAAGCAAAATCTTCAAAGGGCTTGTTTGCTTTTCACTTTAAGTATGTGGGGGAGGATGATCCTAAACTCGGTGAGATGCAAAAGAAAGGCTTTGTCTTGGTAACAGGGGCTAGCCATTTGGATTTTGTGAAGAAAATGTGTCAAGGATTATCTTCGTCAGAGGTTCTTCTCATCTATTCTGCTTGGGATGGTTATTACAAAGACCCATTGCAAGTAAAGCAAAATCCTGCTTACAGAGACTTTCGAGAGGCGTTTCCCAATGTGGTGGATATTCATACCTCAGGACATGCTTCGAGAGAGTGCATCAAGAAAGTTATAGATATTGTTAAACCCAAGGAGGTCATCTGCATCCACAAGGAGGCAGGGGCTGAATTATAAACTTCATAATTATGACAGACAAAGAACGTATAGAAAAAATTATTAAAGACACTTTTGATGTTATCCAAAAAGTGTATCATACGCAAAGAGAAGGGGATGGAAATCATAAAGATTTTTGTGAATCGCAATCAAGAATTATCTTCCCCAAATACAGTGAGCAATATCGTGATAGTGAAACTCGCATCAGCGAGCAAGAGTTGAGATTTATATTTGTTGAGCAATTCAATAAATATTGTGAAAATAACTCGTGGAATGCTTATTATTCTGTGGAAACCCCAACTGAAGAAAAATATGTTTTTAGTAAAGAGCATATAAAAGTTGTCCCATACAAAGCTGATGGAAAAGGAAAAACGGGACAGTCAGCCATGATAGACCTCAGTATCCACAATGATAAATTCGACAGAATTGCTCTTATCGAATTTAAGGCTCTAAACCCAGAAGAGTCTGCCTTCGCCAAAGACTTCTGCAAGTTGAGTAATGAGCCTACTTGCTTAACCTTCTTTGTCATGATAGTAAAAAGCCATGACAATGGAACTATCACAAATATCCATAAAAAAATTTCGTCAAAAGGCGCTGAAACAGAGTTTTATTGTTTTGACTTAGAAAAAGGAGAAGACATCTCTAAGAAAATAATAGATGGAATTTCCTCTTCCGAAAATAAATGAAGATACTTCATATTTCCGACACTCACAGCCATCATCGTCAGCTGCAGGATCTTCCCGCAGCTGACGTGTTAGTCCATTCCGGTGACTTCACGATGGCAGGAACTGAAGCCGAAGTTATCGACTTTATGGAATGGTTCTGTGCCTTGCCATACAAACACAAAGTTTTCATAGCAGGAAACCATGACGACTGTCTTTTCGGAGCCGATATCAATGGTCTGCCCGAAAACTGCCATTATCTTTATGGTAACGGTGTAACGATAGAAGGCATAAAGTTCTTCGGCATCCCGATGTTCGTGGAAGATGATATAAGTGGTAACTATACTAAAATGTTGGAGAACATTCCTTCCAATACCGACGTGCTTATCACTCATCAGCCACCCTATCTCATTATGGATGAAAGTGCAGGTTTACATTATGGCAGCAGAACATTGCTAGATGCAGTTAAACGCATCAAGCCGGAGGCTCATCTCTTCGGGCACATTCATAATGCCTATGGGATGAGCGAATGCCGCACTGTGTTGTTTTCCAATGCCTCGATTGTTACTGAGAATTATGAGTTTTGTAATCAACCAAATATGATCAATTTATGATTATTCCAAGAAAAGACAAGCCTTACTTTTACCCTCCCTTTTTTGACATTTCATGTTTCTGGCAAGAAAGCACAGGGCTTAGTCATAAGATCAGAGTTTATATTCCTTTTGAAACAACTATGACTTTCACGCCCTTTCTAGGTGTAATGGTTAACCGAAAGCAATTTGAATATTTTACGATAGAGGATAATCCGATGAGAAAACCTAATGCAAAGTTGCTTTCTGATGAAGATGCAGAGAGTGTGATTGCTTGGATAAAATTAAATTGTGTAGCTTTGCTCCAGCATTGGTACCAAGAGATTGGTACGGGCACCCTTTGCTTCAGTTTGAAGAAAATTTGAAAAAAAATCATTTTAACCTATTACATTCCTCTTCCTCAGCAGCTCACGAGCTTTGCCTGATATTTCCATATCGTTGAGGGGATATCCAAGTCTCAAACACTCGAATATCGCTTCGGTCGCTATTTGCCTGTATTTTTGCTCACGTTCATAAGATACTGCAGAGCTGTTTGACCGCTAACCAAATATATAGTCGATAATTTTTCTTCCATAATTCTCCATTCTAATGATTTTTATGCAAATGTTCAGATTCTCCTGCATTCGTTCCTTATGAACAGTCTTCGGGATGATGATTACATCGCTCTGCAACAGCCAGTGCAAGGCTACCTGTGCAGCAGTCTTGCCGTATTTCTCGCCTATCTGGGTGAGGGTAGGGTTGGATCAGGTTCCACCTGATAAACACCATAACCCAGTTGCGGCATTTCCACGCCATTGCTTAACTTTATCTTCTTCATAATCTATATGTTTTAATGTTCGTTATTCCATTCTTCCATATTTCATTTCCACGCCTTCTTTATCATACTGCTTGCGCTTGCCGGTTGGTGGCTCAGTAAGTGTGATGCGAACAACAGCCGTACGTGATAGGGAACGGGCGATGCTCTGGTCGAAAGCATCCATGTGTTGAGGAAGGAAACGTTCACTGATTAGTCGGAGACCATGAATCTTCTCTGCATCCTCGGTCACGATTTCTGCCTTGCCGAATGCGATGGCTGATTTGAATTGCAGGGTGAAACTGCCGTCCTTCGGACCAACTGTAGGCGCACAACGGGTTACGGCTGAAAGGCAAACCTCGGGATGAGCCTTGATTGCCTCCAACTTCTTGCCTTCCAAGGCACCATGAAAATACCAATTCACATCATCATCTGATGCGAGCGATAGCGGTAAACCATAAGGTTTGCCGTCTTCGTCAATAAAACTTACAGTTATATACGGAGCCTTGTGCATTACTTCCAATGCCCACCCACTATCCATTGCTCTTGATTTCTTTCTCATTTTTATCCAATTAATTTAATAATCTGTTTATCCGAAGCATCAGGCAGGATTTCTTTCAGATGCTCGAAAATCCTCTGGTAAGATTCCTGGGGAGTGCGATTGCATTGGCAAACCTCCCTGCCATAGAGATCTTCGGGAGTATTGAGCAGCGACCATCCCCAGCCATATTCGTGATTGTGCTTGTCACGAGGGTAGATGAAATCCTCGGTCACGATGTAAGTCGCCATTTCCAGTCGGGTGAGATAACCGTCAAACTTGCTTCTCATTCCCTTGCCGGTGAAACCGCAGGCTGCCCGAAGTTCTCTCGTGATGAGACTGCCGGTAGATTGAAGTGTACTGAGAATGGCTCCTTCTATCGATTCTTCATCCGGACGGGGGTATTTGCTTCTTCTGTAGTTACAGAAGTCTGGCCACCATTCCTGGCTGATGAATCCAGCCTTCTTGTTGAAGAACTTTCCGTACATACACGGCATTTCCTGCACAATCTCGCCCTTCCATTTCCATAGCGGCCAGTCCCAGCCGCCTTCAGAAAGTCTTACGTAACCGCAGTCTTCCGCCACGATGTCTTCGGCAGAGAATCCTTCAATGCCACTATCAAGGAGGGGGAGGAAGCCGATTTTCTGAATCAGCTCCATCATGCCTGTTGCTGAATATATTTCTGGAAAATTCATGTTCATCTATTTTTATCCGTTGAACTTAAATAATCTTGACGTTACATCTGTCTTCTTATGTATCGTGCCAGTCCGTAAACATATCTTCGGCAACCTGGACGATAGTGGAGCAGGCGGTCGAACCATGCAAGATGTTTGTTGAATAGGCGAACTGTAACACCTACATAGATCATGGCGAAGAGCGTTCCGATGCCCACGATCTCCCATTTCCATGAACCGAGAAGCAGGAAACAGAACAAGACGGCCAAGACCACGAGCGTGATGTCCACCCGAATCTTGGCTTTAGGGAAAGGCCAGCCGGTAACCTTGTGAATGGCAATGGAAATGCCCTCGCCAGGCATGGTTACTGAGCCGCACTTCACCTCCATGGCAATTCCGAAACCGAGGATGGTGCAACCGGCAATCTGCACAAGGGCATTGACCAGGATATTTTCTGAAACCATCCACTGTGTAAGCACCATATTGAGGTCTATGAACAATCCGAAGATAAAGCCGATAGCGAGCTGGAAGAGTTGCACCCACTCGAAGTTTCTTCTCAGAATCAGAATCTGCAGCACCACGAATATTGCATTCATCATGATGGTGTAGCCGCCGATAGTCCATCCTGGGATGTAATCAAGCATCTTTCCTGCCGAAGCCATCACGTAAGGGATGGTGGAAATAACGCTTGAACCTAACTGACTTCGCACACATGCTGCGACTCCGAAAGTCATTACATAGAGCGAAACGAGCAGCAGAATATGCTGCCATACAAAAGATATAACTTCTTCTTTCTTAATCATTTATATTATTTTCTTAATCAATTCGTTCAGTTTATCCTCTCTGATAATCTTCGGCAGAGCCTTGCCAGCGAGAATGAGAATCTTTTTACCATTACGATAAATATGAAGCTGTCGTGAGCGAACTGCGGCAGTCAACTCCTTATCGTTCTGCATGGCTTGCCAGATAGGATAATATACTCCCTCAGGTTCAAACAACTTTTTTTGAAGATGCGAACAGAGGTTTGTTGTATCAATAGTCATTTATTTCTTCTTTATCGTTCCATTAAATATTTTCCATTGCTTCTCAAAAGACAAATCTTTTTCTGTCGAATCAAAGTAACTGATGTTGAGATTTTTCTCCCAAGGATTCCAGTTGCCGCAAATTCTGCCATCATGGGCGATAACAGAAAAGAAAATGCCATTATTAGTGTATGCAGACGGCATTTGATGTGGATGGATTACTAATTCCCGGCTTTTATAACCAATCAGATATTCATCAAAGGGAGCTATCAGATGAGTCTTTCCTCTTCTGAATCCACGTGTTCTACATGATTCATGCAGGTAGAACTGATAGTCTTTCCATTTTTCAACCCTCAGTTCTGAACCAAGCAACTCAATGCCTCGTTGGCAATCAGAAGTGCTCAGTCCTGACCACCAGACATAATCTTCGAATGTGGCTGGCGAATGGCTCTGAAAATATTTTCTTGCCAGAAGCATCAGCATTTCATCACGTTCCAGCCTGGCTGTTCTTGGAACCTTCTTTTCCGTGAGACTGTATGTCGCCTTTGTAGGAAGAAGATTGCCGCTGCAGAAAGTACCGTTCAATTCGTTAAAGCGAATGTGGTAGGATAGGCGATGTTTGTCCATGATGATGCCCTTTTCGAGCAAAGCCTCGTTCAGGTCTTTGCTTGTTACAGACTGCATCTCATCGGTTTTTTGAACAAATATCTCGTGAATCAGATTGAGCTCAGAATCATCGATGCTGATTTTATTACTCTTCATCCATCCTTTTACAACAGAAGTTGCCTTAGGTGAAATCAGGTCCAGCATCCACCAATAGTCTTCATTTGAAACCAGTTGCCAAGTGCCACGCAGCAGGTGAAGACGGACTATCTCACCCTCATCGAATGCTTTTTTGAAAGCGATGGAAGATGGTTTGCGAGTACGCATCATCACCGCCCATCTTACCATCCGGTAATCCTGGGCTTGCATGGCCCCAAAATGAGACACCACCTTTTGGGGAGTATCAAATTGAGGGCAGATGAGCTGCTGCGAAAGTAGGCGTATTGCTATTGGATTCATTGTTTCTGAGTCGTTAAAATTACGTTGATTATTTCAAAGCCTTGCCGTCGGAGAAAGCGTTGCCGACTTTCTCGCCCAGCTGGATATAGCCGTGATGAATAGGGTCGAAGACAATCAGTTCCATCTTCTCCATGTCTGGATTTCCGTCTTCAGCCAGATATTTCTCATCTACAAGAATATTGACGATTTCGGCAATGAGATAATAGCCGGTTTCGCTTTCGTCGTACTTCTCCTTGATGCGGCACTCCAGGGTCATTGGGAAATCGGTGAACACCGGAGCGTTAACCATAGTCGCCTTCTCGATGTTCCATCCCGTCTTCTCCATCTTCTTCGGGTCGTTCTTGGCAGAAACAATGCCCACGAAATCAGACGCCACCATGGTTTTCTTGGTAGCGAAGGCAACGGTAAACTCGCCGCCAAGCTTCAGGTTGTCTGTGGTGACGTGATTTCCCATCGAAATCATAATCTCCTTCATGTCCCACTGTCCTGCCCAGGCAGCGTTCATTGCGTTGGCAACTCCTTCCTTATTATATGTGCCGATAATCAGCACAGGTTGTGGTGCAAACCACGGCTTTGGTGAAAAACTTTTCATATGCTTCGTTCTTTTTTTTTATTAATTCATGTGTAAATACGCCATCAGCGCAATCTGTATCAGCAGAATGGCAGGAATGCCGTATTTGAATTTCTTGTGCATCGTCTTATGGTGCCAGACTTTCATTCCCATCCATGCCCCGATGCTTCCTCCAAGTACAGCCAGCAACAAAAGCGTGGCTTCCGAAATGCGCCACTTGGCTTTCTTGGCCTTGTATTTATCAATGCCGTACATGATGAATGCAACTGCATTGATGGCAAGGAGATAGTAGGTGAGGCAACTGTGTAATGTATTCATATCTTTCAACTTCTTCTTATCACTTTAAAATCCCAACTCCACATCCTTGCCGAATGGTGCGAGCGAAAGCGCGGCCATCTTGAAATGCTGTTTTCCCCAAGGAATGCCGATAATGGTTATACATAAGAGAAAGCCGAAGAACAGATGCATGAGGCAAGCCCACAATCCACCGAAAATCAGCCAGAGTAAATTCAGCGGAATGCGAATGCAACCAGTTGGACTATTCGTTTCTCTTACTGTAGAACCAAAAGGCCATAGGCAGAGCAGACCAATCTTGAATGTCTGTATCGCAAAGGGAATGCCGATGATGGTACATGCAAGAGCCAGACTTCCGGTGAAATAACCGATGGCAGCTTCGAGACCTCCGAAGAGCCACCAAAGTAAGTTTCCTATTATGCGCATAAGATTATTCTTTTATATTTTTGATTATATCAAGAATGGATCAAGCGTAGCCAGCAGTTCGGCTTTATCTACCACACCGCTTGTGCGCCACAATACTTCTCCGTTTCGGAAAAGCATCAGCGTAGGCACGGATTGGATGCGGTATTGGCTTGCTGTTACGCCGTACTTATCTACATCCACCTTGATGATTCGGATGCTGTCGCCCAATACACTCTTCACCTGTTCCAGAATGGGGTGCATCGCCTTGCAAGGTTGGCACCAGGTAGCAAAGAAATCGACCAGAACAAGCTGGCCACTGTTTATTACATTATTGAATGTCTCCATAATTATTTATCTATTTCTGTGAAACGATTAAAAGTTCTGCCGTCCCTCGTAACTTTCCCGAAGAACATGTTTTCCGGTCTTACCCAATAGGCTTGGTCTCCATAGAGAGCCTGATAAACCACCATGCGCTCCTGAGTCTCGGAGTCGAAGGCAGAATGGATGAACTTGTATTTGCCGCCCTTAAAGTGCTGGAAATATCTTTCTTCCTTTGCCGAAAACTCCATCAGCATTTTCTGGGCAAGGGGAGCGTACCAGGTCTTTACCTCCTGTTCAGTAGGCGTATGACCGCCAGGGAAATGGAAGGCTTGGTTGTAATGCTGCAGGAAAAGAGGGGAGAAGTGAGCCAGGGTGTCCTGCTCACCAAAAAGTCCCCACACACGATCCTTATAATAGGGGTTGCAATGGTCAAACTGCACGGCTTCCAGCTCCGCAAACTCCTCAATCAGCGCCTCGTCAATCACAAGCCGCTGATTTCCGTCCCTTCTCGGTGCCTTGTATTCATGCTCGCCGATTCGCTCCTTCAGAAACTCCGTCATCATGAAATACGGATTGCCGAGCAGGGCAGGAATGCCCACCACCGGAGCCAGCATCTGGGCGAGGAAAGAGCCGCAGCTGTTGCCCAGAAGCAAGTCGGGCTGTTCGCGGTCGATGATGGAGCGAATCTCTTTCAGTGCCTCCTTGGGGTGCAAAGGGAGGTCGGGAGTCAGCACCACCGCCGTCCCCTCAAACGCCTCTTTCAAGGCTCTCGCCATCGGACAGCTGCCCGTGGCGAAGAATCCGTGTAGGAAAAGTATTTTCTTCATTCTTATAAATTATTGTCTGTACCTTTATGTAGCAAATTGGATGGATGCAGGATTAGTTTTTGTTTCATTCCTTTTTCCTTACTTCCCAATGACCGCTATAGCCGCTACCTACATACACAATATGAGGCATTTTTGCGATACGACGCTTGATAGTTTTAGAGGTTACGCCTATTTGTAAAGCCAATTCTTCTGTTGTTATTTTAGGATAAACAGCTACTTGATATTCTATCCATTTATCTAAATCATCGCCTTGAGTGCCACCTTGAGGGACATCTTGAGGGACATCTTGAGGGACATCTTGAGGGACATCTTGAGGGACATCTTGAGTATCACCTTCGTTTTCCACAAAGTTTACCTCAATATCAGGATGAGTTTCCTGCCAAGCCAAGATCATATTAGGAAATGTGACAGTAAACTGGGCACGGTCGGAGAAGAAGGTCGGAAGCATCTTTTCTTCAAAATAGGGAAGGGCTTTGATTGGATTGATGATTTTGCCCATGCCCGAACCTTTACGCTCCATATAACCCAACTGGGCAAAGATATCTGCGATAACCGGATTGCGTCTGACAGAAGGAATATCTTCTAAGTTCATCGTCTGGATAAGTCTTCCTTCCGGCATGGAGCCTGGAGAGTAAATCACCATACGGTCATCGTACATATCTACATGCACCTCGCTACCTTGAATCAGATAGTCGCGATGAGCCAGGGCATTCACTACAACTTCCATCACGCAACGTTCCATATATTGAGGAATCTCAATGCGCTGCATCGGTTCTTTATACCAAAGGGTACGATTGTTGCGACGGATGAAGGACATGGTGTCTTCAAGAAGAGTTACAAGTCCGCCTGTAATCTCTGCGCTGTCGAGAGCATCGATGCTTCCTCCTGCTTTTGTCTTGCCGTTCCATCTTGTGCAGAACACACGGCTTTGGCGCAATGGACATTCGTCTGCCATCAACAGACCGGCATAGGTAAGTATTCCCTTGTTGTCAACCAGGCCAAACGAGCGGTAGAGCTTATTGTCGAAGCTCAGACCATTCCAGGCATAGTAGCGGCTGCGAAGCTTTGAAAATGCATAATCTTCAAACATTTCATCGCTTGGGCGTGCATCGAATGAAGAGTTGCGACCTCTTAATACTAGACGCTTATGTTCGGTACTATCAGCCACAACCGATTCGTTGCCAATGCGCACAAAGGTTTCAAGAACGCTGTCGCCTATATAATAATAAGGTGTATCTTCGCCTCCATGCACATGAAGAATGAGCAATTCCTTGTCTTCTACACGCTCTATCTTCAAGTCGATTTGCGGCATAGGATCAATGCGCTCCTTAATTTTCTGGCTGATAAATTCGGCATCCGTCTTGGCATCGGTCAACCCTATGATAGTATCGTCATCGGCAATACCAAACAATAGGCAACCGCCACTGCCATTGGCAAAGGCGCTGACGCTCTTCAGCCAACTTTTCACTTTACGGCGTTCCACTTCCTGCTTCTTATCGTATTCAGTAGTCTCACCTATATATTTTGCCATGTCCATATTTACTTAATTTTTGATTATTCATTATGCGCCTGTAATCTAGGAGGATAAGCCATGCTCAACTCCCATATCAGCGCAATATATCTGCAAAAATACAAAAAATATTCAGAAAAGTGATTTTATGGATGGATTTTGTTAGCCGGGCGAACTCGATTTAACCTTATTTTATAAGATAGAGGGATATTGAGGGATATTTTTGAAACCCGAAATCCTTAATGACCTTAATGACCGTGACCTTAATGACCGGAATTCTCGGTTGACCGATAACGACCGCTCTCCTCATATTGAGGTGAGCGGTCGTTTGGTTTTTATCCCATGCAGCTCGTTACTCCGAGCGTAGTAGCGATAGCGGTCAGTATGCT
>OLFS01001924.1_pt1 | contig 14635 bp, 13 predicted proteins | sample 1605491 | NCBI WGS metagenome assembly OLFS01 (sample SAMEA3888921, study PRJEB22519) | human gut metagenome | biome: human gut; feature: human-associated habitat; material: faeces | place: Denmark | collected 2011 | reverse complement strand
ATGTACCGGGACGAGCAACTTCACCAATCACTGAAATCTTATAATTCACCATACGTACCGTTACAATAGGAGTCTCTGTAATATAAGGTTTCAGTTTTTCCACGATCATTTGTTCGGTTGCCTTCTTGGTTAAGCCACCCACATGAAGTTCGCCCAATACCGGAAAGTTGATATTACCTTCATTATCCACCAAGTATTGTTGCAATACAGGTTGGGTAGTAGTATAATTCTGAACAGCATTACTCTGCGTTGCTACTGTCAGATTGAAGGGGGCGGCCAACTCGGGACTGGTACATGACACTACAATAGTCAGTAAGTCTTTTGGCATAATCTTTGCGTCATACAGTTGTGTATCCTGAGTACTATACAATACCACTTCAGCATCCTGCAGGTAAGGTACTTTTTTGTAAGACTGGCAGGCTGCTAACAGAAAAACTGTCAATACGCAATAGCCTAATTGTTTCATTCTCTTCATATATTATTTTCTATTGTTTTTTATCCTATCTTTATTAATATCAATTTTTACTTATCATATTCACTATACATCCCGTCTTTTGCTTCAAATATAACAGAAGGTTCTATAACATTTATTGTATGCCATGCCCCTGCAGGTATTTGGATACCGAATTTACCTTCTACAGGAGCTAGTACTTGACGTGAAATTTCCTTAAAACTTTTTTGTCTTATCACATCATCACAAAAGGAAGTTGTTTCATGAACGTATTCATTCACTTCTTCATAAATAATCTCTTCTAATTTACCAACAAGACATATTACAGTTTCCGCAGTCTTTTCATGTTGATGAATAGGCACCTCTGTTTGTGGCTGTAAAGCATTGAGCATGCGTTGGCTGGTGTCAGCAAATGAAGTGCGCAAGTCGAAGTTCTGACGCAAACGTGGATTTTCTTTAGCCTCTGCCAAGAGACTTTCAAGCAAATCTTTATTTATTTCCATATTGTACATTCAATTATTGAACATTCGCTTCTCTCTTCTAGGAACAAAGAAGTAGAAGTCAAATGCCTATAAACCTTTCAGATATTTCATTTGTAGAATATTAATAGCGTCTTAGCACCACTTGGAACGCCTCTGCATAGCTGCAGCCCCACTGACTGCCGCGTATTGCAGCCAAACCTGAAATATATTCATTGCTACGAGGATGAGGATATGGACGCATGACACCACGGTACATTGCCAATGCCTTGCACTTAGCTTCCACACCTTCTTTGCCCACCTCAACATAGCAGTTTGGACGGAATAAATTCATGGCATCATTGATTGCCCACTCACTACATGAAGGCACTTCCATATACCAAAATTCCTTCACAGGCTTTACACTTGGCTGGCGCTGGAAGAAACGAATAGCTTCCTGGCAAGCCATTGATGTTTGAAGATGATCATTATTTGTATCTGCAGGATGATGAGTGATGATAATATCAGGTTCACTTTCTATGACAGCACTTTCTATGAACTGTACCAATTTTAAATGTGGCACAGTATTCATCTCAATATTCGGGAACGTTGCCTCATATTTTTTGTGTATACCCAAGAAATTGAACGAAGCATTCAAGTCATCGTCCAATTCTTTGTCTTCTGGTCGGAATGCACGTGCCTTCGCCTCCGTACACATAATTGCCACGTCAACCGTGTCACCCTCATGCGACCATCGCCACATGGATGCACCTGCCCCGAGAACTTCATCATCGGGATGTGCTACTACTAATAAATATTTCATTGTATTTGTCTTTATTTACATCAGATTCAAACATTGCGTAGTCATCATTAATTTGATCTACATTATATTCATTCGTCCATTGTCTTCTTTGCATCTTCAACAAATCTCTTCAACATCCAAGTGCACTCCTTACCGCACACTGCATAAAAGATACAAATGACCGTATATACAATCATTTTTAAGTCATAGACGATACCTGCTTTTTGGACATATGTATACTCCAATTCACGACGTGTAGGATATACTTTTTCCATATACTCTTTCTCATCAGTAATTCGATCACCATAGATAAAATCATAAAGCGCCGCAGGACCACTAAGCCCTACAGGAACTGTAGCAGCTTCATTCCATTTCCCATAGCGGAACATATCAAATTGATCCTGTGCCACTGGACGTGGACCAATTACCGACATAGTGCCATTCAATATATTCAGTAACTGCGGCAACTCGTCTATCTTTACCTTACGGATAAAATGACCGAACGGAAATATGCGCTCTTCATCAGGTCTTAAAGAAGCCTCCGTTGCAGCTTTTACTACTCGCATAGAGCGAAACTTATACATTTTGAAAGGCTTATTGTTCTTGCCGATACGATGGGCTGTATAAAATATCGGTCCCCAATCCGAAACCAATATACCCACAATACCAATTATCCACAACGGTAATGTGCCGATGATTCCTATCAAGGCACAGATAAAGTCAAAAATTCGCTTGATTACTTTGTAAAACATGGTTTTAAGCTTTAATTGTCTTATTCTATTCAATACATACTTCACCTTGATTGACAAGTCCGACAGCAACAAACGTCTAAAAAGTCTTTTCAGTATTGTCCATACTCACTTCATACCTTTTCTCGGTTCAATACCTTCAAAAGAATCCTTTAGATTTTTCACATTATAATCAAAATCGTATCTGCTCATCTCCATATCATATGTGCTGTTAGAAAACATCTTTCCCAATGCACGCACATGATTTCCAAACAATGAAATCACCCAATTGAATATTGGAGTTATCCATATCTTATGATTATACTTATCAGCAAAATAGCGTACAATTTCAACGGTATCAGCATATTCCTTGTTCTGAGGATAGAAAGTACCATGACATTCATGCAGTATGGCTTGGCGCACAAATTCACACAGATTATCCACAAAAAGCATAGAACGCTTGTTGTGCCAAGCAGGAAATATAGGCATCTTCACACCCAACCATGCCAATCTTGGAAAATTACCCTTGCAACCAGGACCATATATCATAGGTGGACGAAGGATGCATACCTTGAATGCTGGACAATCAAGTTCGCGTATACCTTTCTCGCCTTGCAGTTTTGAATCCCCATAAAATCCATTAGGTGATGGTTCCGTATCCTTATGGATTCTCTTGCCTTCCAGTGTCTTTACCTCTTTATACACAATCATACTACTCATGTGTATGAATTGTTTCACACCAGCAGCCTTTGCTGCCTTTGCGATAGCAATCACCATATCCTTATTCACAGCATAATACAACGGACCTTCACCATTTGCAGCCTTAACGTGTGCAATACCGGCCACGTTATACACTACATCATATTTCGAGAAGTTCACCTTCTTCCAATTATCATTAGTGGTATCTACTGCATCCACTTGAAACAAATTAGGTGACTGCTCTAACCACTCCTGAACCTTTGTGCCGATATAACTTCCTCTACCTGTTATCAATACTTTTTTCATTTTACTTTCTTTCTCTTATTGGTATTTGACGAACTACTTTAGCAGGGCGACCAACCGCCACGCACCAATCAGGAATGTCTTTAGTTACCATACTACCAGCCCCGACAACAGCACCTTCACCAACTGTTACTCCTGGCATTACAAAGCTCTCCATACCTATCAGACAACCTCTCTTCAACACAATGGGCTTGATAGTATACCCCAACTGCATATAATCATCACCAACGCAATAGTCAGAAAAATCTCGCTGATGACAAAGTAAACGACTACCACTAGCAATACTAACATTGTCTTCAAGTGTAATCATGTCTGCATGTCCAAGATCAACACGTACATATTCGCCGATGAAACAACCTTTACCAACCTTACAACCAAAACGCTTCAATATCCATGGGCGCAAACCACGAGGATTAATCGGCTGGAGCATAGGCCAGTCCATCATCTTCTCTAAACGCTTCTTATACATATTTCCAAATACCTTTCTAAAAAGACTACCCACAGTAACATCACCGTATGCCCCTTCTGAATAGTTAAACCCAAAAGCACGAAGCATCTTGAATGTCGTACTCATTTTTTTTTGATCGCTCATATTATTTTGCTCCAATAATTTTTTCTAAATTGTCGATACACATGTCCATACGATAGTTCCTCCAGTAATAGTCACGTCCATTCTGCCCCATCTGTACAAATGCTGCCCTATTAGTCAATACTTTTTCCTTGATAGTTTTAATTAGAGCTACAGAATCACCAGCAGGAACTGCATAACCGCACTTACTCTCTTCGATAATGTCAGCACCACCATAACCAATCATAGCTAAAACAGGTCTTCCTGCTGACATATATGATTGTAAACGAGCAGGAACTACCGCCTCAAGATGAGGGAAACCAGTTCTCAATGTCACAAGCATTGCGTCAGCTTGCTTTAAGAATGCTGGCATCGCCTTAAATGGGTACTGACCAACACAAATTGCCCTATCCTCTAACCCATTATCTTTAATAAACTGTTCCAGCCACCCCTTGCGTGATCCACCACCTACAAACACCCACTTTACTTCAGGGATATCCTTCAGTCCTAACATAACCTCCGTTACCGCTTCAAGATTCTGTGATTTGCCAAGATTACCAGCAATCATTATCTTAAATCCATCAGGTAGATGTGGAATATCATACTCCTGTGGCATGCTCAGAATATCATCACTCCAGTTCGGAAAGTAGATAATCTTATCCTTGAAATCCCCCTTATGCTCAATAGGCTCACGGAATCGTTTGCTAGTAATTAGAATCTTATCCGTCTGACGATAGATATCCTTAACTAGTCTATCCACAAAGTTCAGCACCTTCTCGCTCTTCACGCCACCACCTGACTTCATTGCATCTGGCCACAAGTCCATAACCCAGTAGTAAAATGGCACTTTCCTCAACTTCCTCAATAACAATGCAGGATAAGCCTGAAAGATAGGAGATGGTTCATGACCTATGATACAGTCATATTTCTTCTTCCAAGCGAAATAGAACAATACATCAAGGCAACCACTAATTACATAAGTAAAGTAATTGATCGGCAAACGCCATCCTCCCCTTCCTCTAGGTGTCTGGAAGCAACGATACACGTTTACACCATTCACTATCTCATGACGCTTGCTGAACAAGCCATACCCTTTGAAATATTTACCATCCGGATAGTTAGGTATGCCAACCAAAGCATCAACCTTATGCCCCCTCTTGGCAAGTTCAAAAGCAAGATCATTACTTTTAAATACTTCTGGATAGAAGTATTGTGTTACTAAAAGTATTCTCATTATTCTATTTCTATATATATAGATTTGTTATCACATCCCTTTAAAGCTCTACCAGAAAACCAAAGCTTACCATCACAATAAGCATTCTGGGGGAATTCAAAAGTTCCAAACTGGAAGATAGCTGGCCAACAATCCTTTTCTGCCTTAAACTTTTCCTCCCAATGAAGCCCATCCTTCGTTACCCAAATATGTGAGAAGCGATCTTTGTTTACTTCCGAAGGTTCAATAGTAGTTGACAAGTAAGATATATTATCGGTCTGACCGCCCTTAATGGCTGACCCTTGAATTTTGGCCAATATGCTGATCTCTAGTGTTTCACGATTGATGGCACGTATCTCATTCTCTATATATTGGGAGTCAGTAGCATACACAATGAAATCTTTATAGAAAAACAACTGACAACTTCTATATTCCTGACCACCTCTCAAAACCTCATGAAACGACTTGAATTCATCGTCCGTATATCCAATGACACATTCATTTTCACGGTCGCCCGTCAATACCCACATTCTACTGGCATACTTATCGAAAAACAATCCATGCACATGATTAATGTTACCTGTAGAAAATGTATAAACCACCTTCCATGACTGCCCATTGTTCATAGATCCATAGATATTGACCGCCTCTTTTCTAATGTTCTGGAAGTACTCACCAAAGAAAATGTGTCCATTAGGAAGTATGCACAAATTCAGCGGCTTTGATCCTCGTGGCATTGCAAATACTTTATGAAAATCACTACCTTTCGGAGAGCATCTAAACAATCCTTTCTTGGCAATAGCAATCATACTGTTATCATCAAGAGTGTAAAGGCCTGTAATTTCTGCACGAAGAAGTCTACGAAACACTTTATTTCTAGAAAAGAGTACATATTTAGAATCTACTATTCTAAACAATTTCTCCGTACTGAAACCTTTAATTCGACTCAATTGATACCCTGCAGATACTATGATTCCATCTGATTTACAATGTAAAATTTTGGCAATACTATACATATAAAATAGTGAATTACTGGAGTTATAGATTTGTGAATGTTACTATTGAAATAAATCGGAGCAAGAAATAGTACTCTATAAAAGGATGGATCTACTTAATCCTTCTATTTTAACATTTACGAACTACCTGATAATCTTTTTTTCTTCACGCATTCAAGGTTCTAAGCATTTTAATTTGCTGACCATTTCTAAAAATTTTCTAGGTTCCTTGATATATTTACTTACAGCATCTAGATGTACTTCTGATAATTCCCACCATTTTGATTCAAGAAGTGACTTTATAGTTTCCTCATCAAAGCGATAACGAATAATTTTTGCAGGAACCCCAGCTACAATTGCATAAGGTGGTACATCCTTAGTAACAACTGCACCAGTACCTATTGCAGCACCAGTTCCAATAGATACACCTGCCTTAACGCAAACGCCATGGCCAATCCAAACGTCATTGCTGATTATTGTTCGGCTAGGAGTAGGTACTTCAAAAGTTGCGAACTTACGTCTAGGACCACTGTTTTTTACGCTTTCAAACACAGGAGAAGTACTTACCCATTCAAGGGGGTGTTCATCCCCGCCGATAAATACATGGTCGCTAAAACTACAAAAACTACCTATCTCGACATTGTTTAACTCATTGTCATATCCGATGTTATTATATCGCCCAATTGTAGAGTTAACAATATTACAACCAGAATTTACCTTAGTAGTAGAATCTATATTACTATTGTACACAGCCTTTCCTCGCAGGATTTTTTTAAATACTTTTGCGTATATATATGAGAGTTTCATATCCAACTATTTTAGATGTTGCTTGAAGACATTCATTTGGAACTCTGGAGTCCACTGAGTATCAATTTCATTCATACAATTCTTACGGACCTCTTCTCTGCGATCTTTATTAATAGCAAACCATCTGTTAATACTATCTGACAATGACTGTACATCATCCATAGCAAAAAAGGTTCCGGTCTTTCCATCTTTGATAGCTTCAAATTCAGGCATCTGCCATTTGAAACAATTATGAGTTATTGCAGGAGTTCCGAATACCATACAATGCATTGCTGTAAGACCGATATTTCCAGGAGCGATACAGATATCAGAGTTGTAGATGAGATTTCCGAGAACACATTCATCATAACAAGGTCCGTAGAACCATACTCTATCGGTCAAAGCAAGTTCCTCAGTTAGGGCTTTGAGTTTTTCCACCTCTTGCCCCCCTCCGATAATAATCAAATTGTAGTTCTGTCCCCTCTGCTTGCAGATAGACATTGCCGTAAGAATCATATCCAACTTTTTAACTGGATCCAATCTGCCTACAAACATCAGTACAGGGGCTTCTTCATTTCCAAAATGATCCTTGTAAAGAGAGTTAAGTACTAGATGCTTTCTTATCTCCAACTGCTTTGAGTATGCAAGGGAGTTATGGATAACATGAAGTTTACTTTCATCAAAGCCCTCCTTTATCATCAATAGCTTTGCATAGTTTCCATAAACGAACAATCCCGCAGGCATCTTATCAAGGATATGCTTGAGAAATTTCTCCACCTTCGTCTCCTTTCCATACCATCCATGGCACCAAAAATAGACACGCTTCTTCGGAAACAGCTTGGACAAGAACATAAACATCCAGGTTGTGATGCTATGTGTCTCACCAATCATCAGAAACACATCATACTTTCTAAGTAACGACAGTACCTTGGTCTGATAAAGGAAAGGGCCAATCTTACCATTATGGACTTCTTCCACTTTTCCTTTTAGTAGACTATAATCCATCTTCTTCACATCGAGATACTTATCTCCAAAGTAGAAATCGACATCAAAATTCTGATCCAATTGCTGGAAGATTTCAGAACGGTAATGCTGAGCTAAGTTGTATATGAGACAAATCTTTTGCATAATAATTATATTTCTCTGAATAAGACATCTAACTACCCCATCCCCCCTGTTATTATCGAAACCTAACAAGTACCTTGAATGGCAAACATTCACTGTATGACTACAATATCGTCTATTGTCATATTTGTTTTACTTACCTATAAACTCCAGTACCCTCTTTCCTTGCCCCACATTATTTTTATTCAACAGAACAAATTCGCGAGCTTTTCGTCCAAAAGAAACAAGCTCTCTCTCAGAATATGACAAAGCACTTCGGATAGCCTCAGCATATCCATCTACAGTCTCCTCCTTGAAGAGAAATACATACGGATGATACTCCTTTGGCATACCAGGGAGATTGGTGGTCAGCAATGGCGTTCCAGATGCCATATATTCCATATTTTTTGATGGGAAAGAGTATTTGGTGAATTTCTCTGTCGTGAAGCGAGGATTCACAAGAAGGGTAGCCTTCAGTTCTTCTGCAACTACAACATCATTAGGAACCACTCCACAATACTCTAGGTTCGAATGCTTCTTGCACAAGGTTTTAAACTCATCAACATAAGACCCGCTACCGTAATACACCAGTTTCGCATCCTCCAGATTGGCTTTGGTGAATCCCTCAGCCAGCATCTTGAGACCATATTTCTCGTAGAGTCCACCGGCATAGATAACAGTGCGAGGATGCACTTTCTCAACCTTCTCATTAGTTTCAGGTGCCAGAGACGAATCGCACAATGCCTCCATCACGATGTGAGGGCGGCCCTTAGGATTCACCACATCATTCATCTGTTCTGTGAGGAGAATGTATTTATTGAATGAACTGCTGTACCAATCATTGAGCTTTGCTGCCAGTCTGACAATGAGAGATTGAGGAGCATTTCCAACCATCAAGCCATAGATATCAGTAACAACTGCCACGCATTTCACACGATTGATCTTCGATGCGAATAGAGTGCCCATACAGATACTCACAGCAAGCACATCGCACACGATAGCTTTATCCTTTCTTCTTTTCATTCCCCAGAAGAGGACATAGAAGAAAGTATATATGAATAGGCACAGATACTTAAGAATAGGCAGATTGAAGTATGGCACGTATTTGTACTGTACACCATCCTCAGTTTCCCTTACAGAAGGTACATACACCTTCTTTCCAGCTACATTTGGCGGATTTGAAACTGCCAATACTTGTGCTCCATTCGCCTGAAGTCCCTTGACTAGCAAACGGCTGAATTTCTGTACTGCGAATCCTGGGTTACTTCCTGTTCGCTTGTATTCTTCGTTTACCCTTGTTTCTGAGGCAAGGGCGGAGATGTATAGAATTTGTTTTGGTTGCATAAGCGGTAGAGATTAAAATATCTGAGAGAAAATGGTGTGAAACGATGAATACTTCTCTGAAAATACACTATCGGCAAAAAACAGATAGTAATCATATAGTGTAATCAGAATGTATATAGACAGAAGTCCTAGTCTCATTGTTCTATTCTTAATATTCCCATATATTAAAGGAATTGAGGCTAACCCAAAAATCCCAAAGTAGAAACCTAGTCTGCTTACTAAACGAATAATCTGACCAAATGGAGTAATAAGAAATGAAATGGCACTCAATGCTACCAACGACTTTGTTTGATATGAGTAATTATTCTTTTTTGACAGTAAGAATATGATGGACAAAGCAAATGGAATCATATTAACAATAAAGCCCAAACCGAGTTTAAGACCTTTTTCACCATTCTCATATCTATCTGCATACTCAGAAAAACCATCATCCAAGCTCATTGCAAACTGAAAAATGTAGCTAAGTGTGTCTTGGAATAGCCATAACATGACCAACAATACCGCATAACCGACTCCTACATATTTCGCTTTATCCATAGGTATAATCCCCCAAAAAGCAAAAGGCAAAAGTAAAATTGCTGAACCGTGAACATACGAACAGAGATAGAGTACAATCAACGGAATCCACCATTTACACTGAATGATGTATTTCCACATTCCTAAGAACACTATTACAACAAACATCTGACGCATCATAGAGAATGACATCAGATAGAAACCTGTAACAAATAGGTAGATAAAGATAGATAGCGGCCACCATTTTACTTCTACATTACTATTTATAAAGCGATATACTATATAGTTCTGTATGATATTGAGTACAGCCACCATCATAAAGAAACCACCTATTGGTTTAAATAACCAACATAGAAAAGCCCACCCAGGCTCACGATAATATTCACCAGCAAGTATTCCCGGCAGATCAAAGCTATAACTAGTAATTTCTTCATAGTCTCCTAGATAGCTAATATAATCGTTACCATAATCGTAATGAATGGCACCAAGGATAGCCACTAAAACAAACCCCACCTTCATACCGCCTTTCATTTTACCTCTAGAATCCAAATAGGTCAAAAAAAGTACAAGAATAGAGAAGAATATCACTATATACATTACGCCTCAATTATTGATTGATAAATCTCATACAACCTATCACTATTTACTTTGGGATTATGACGATGTGCTGCAATGGTCTTCATATCTATTTGCTTATCTGCATCAGCAAAGATCCGACAAACCTTTTCTGCCAGCATCTCGATTTCTTCAAATCGATAGAGGCAACCCTCATTGCCAAACATCATATCTGGTATACCTCCTGCATAACTTGCCAAACAAGGAGTACCGAGGATCTGAGCCTCACCTAATGAGTTTGGGCTATTCTCAATTGATGAAGGGCAAATGAACACATTGGCATTTAGGAACTCTTGCTTCATTTGGGCAGCATTGAGATTACTTGTAAAGATAATCTTACCATCAAGGTTATTCTTCTTAATCAGGCCCTTAATATAACTACCATAACCAGAAAACTTGATCTTCTCTACGAGAGTCCTTGATTTAGTAATATCACCACCGGCCACACGAATAAAAGTATCTGGATAATGCCGAAGAATTAAAGGCATAGCCTTCAACACTTGATGAAGTCCTTTGACTGGATACCAACCTTGACTTAGGAAAATCGAATGCTTTTTGCAAGAGGAATAATCCCAATGGGTTCCATCATAGAACTCTTTACGAAGAGTCTCATTGCACTTAAAGTAGTGAGCATCTGGATTGATAGCCCATGCATGAGCTTTATCCCACGATGTACGCCCGATTATATTTCTGACACTCTTCAGGAGTTCAACTTCACATTTACTAGAATTACGAAACTTCTTTTGACTTGAAAGGATACTTCCCTTAATTATGTCGCGAAACGTGATATTGCGTCTTATCTCACATTTCGATATTCCTGCACAATAGTACTTTGAGATCTCAGACTTTATGCCTTGAAGCGAGATGACCACATTCTTACTTCCACAAGCCTTAATATAGGCCAGTCCATGAGTGTATTCTGTTCCGTGAATATGAACTACATCAGGCTGTAACATTGATTGAATCCGCTTCCAATAAGGTTCATAATCCGAATTATATGTTAAATTACCTTTTCCGTATGGTAAAACATAATAAGTAATGTTCTTCCCCTTAACAATCTTTAGTTCATCAACTATATTGGCTACAGTTGCAATATGTAGCTCCACATTATAATACTTCTGCAAAGCTTCGGCAGCCCCCAGCATCCATCCCCCAGAAGCTTTCAATTCAACAGAACTGATAAGCAACTGTTCGGCTTCTGGGAAAAGTATATTTGTTATCCAAAATATTTTCATAATGTCTCGAATAATTCTTTCAACTTGTCATAATAACGCTCTTTCATATATGGAGGCAGCTTATGATCAAGATTCTTTAATACAATTTCTTGATATAATTTAAACGCGTCATCAAGGTCTTTTGCTACATATACATAATCATTGTATACGCCTTTAAACCAATCTGCACCAGTAGTCACTTTATGGTCAGTTGTCTTGATTATGATAACCGGAGTACCAGCAATCAAAGAAAAGATAGTTCCATGATAACGATCGGTAATAACCACCTTATAATGAGAGAACCTCTCAATTTCACGCTCTATATAATATTGCATATTGTTACGCACTTTGATATAGTTGTCCTTTATAGAAGTATCAGTAACCGTTACCTTGTCCATAGCAGCAATTCGATCTACTAGTCCATTCAGTTCTTCATCAGAATAGTATTTCTCTCCATCGTTACGACGACAGAGACACACTCCATCTCTTGAATGATTGAAGGTTAATGTCCCTATCAATGTCGTTACAATATCAGGATATGCAGCTATCTTTATACCCTTGAACATATCCTTCGCTTGCTCGAACGAAACAAAGTCACGTGCCAAGAATAACATTCTCTTTGTTTTGCAATGATTCTCTGCACATCGCTTTCTATTATCCTCATATTGAAAATAGATAGTCTGAGGCATCATTAAGATATGGGCATCAGGCAAGGCATCAATTATCATTCGATGCATTAACTCATGCTGTCCACCTAGGTCTTGAGTAGTGTAACCGCTTTGGAAGACGATTAAATCCTTGTCTGTATATATCTGTTTCAGTTTATTAATAAAGCCTGACTTTTCACTCACAACGGTTCTAGCTTCAAATTTAAGCAAATCATAATCAGGATAGTTTTCTCCAATCCATTTGCATATACAGTAGTGTTGAGCCATATCTCCTAAATTTGAATGTGGAGTAATGCCTAAATAGAAAACACAACCTCTTCTTGGATTAGGCGGGAGATGATTCAGAATGTCCATTTCTGCCTTAATTACTTTCATCTCAGTACGCTCATGTTTAAGTCTCAAATATGGTCTCCAAACATATACGCGAATTAAATTCAATATTATTTTTTTCATCGGTTCATCACTTTTTTCAAGATTTTCACGCCCTCTTCACCTAGTACGTTACTGATAACCTGCTTGAGTTTTCCTTCAGCAGTAGTATAGGTATTAGCCTTTATAAACGACACCATTGCCAAAGTCTCATCGTCTTCCTTAGTGAACACTTCCATCAGCATTGGCTTTTCAGACGGAGATATGAAAACCTCGCAAGCTTTCTGAACTTCTTCTTTTGTACTAGCCCCCAAATAAGTGAAGCCACAATTCTCAGCCCAACCTTTAGCAGATCCGTTGTGACCATTAGCAGAAATAAATTCCTCTACATTGACTTTCTCTTTCCAGTTACGCGTCATAATCTTGAATTCAGCCCCTCCACCATTATTAATTAGAAGTACACGTACATTGTTCTTAACATGACGAATGCCTAAAGCATTCATATCGTAGAAGAATGCAAGGTCTCCAGTGACAATGAAGCAGAATTCATCCGTGTTCATGCTTTCTCCAATGAGCATAGAATTACAGCCATCGATACCAAAAGCAGCCACATTACTATAACATTGAATTGTCGTATCAAGAGGGAAATAGCTCCAGCATCTGAGACTATTAAGAATAGCGAAGTTCATGATACTATTCTTCGGAATGCTTTTGTACATCAGTTGAGCTACATAGAGGTTAGATAAAGGAAGTTCAACATTGTAGTTCATGGTCTCATTCATCGACTTCCATTCTTCAAAGTAAGAGTGGCTACAAAATATATTGCTCACCATCTTCTCAAAAAAATAATAATCAGGACATTCGAAAATCTTCGTCAACTTCCCGTATGTATCCATAAAAGCTCCATCCTCTGCAACACGCCAATGTTCTGCATTGCCAATTCCATTCAGAGCACCATAGATTGGATAATCACCAGTCTGTCCACCAATAGTAATCAAAAGTTCAGGTTTGAGTTTTGAGAAACCACCACAAGAAACAAGCATGTTACCCTGAACACTATATTTACTGGAATAATTTGACAGATGATTTACATATACTACCGCATTATGACATTCACAAAAAGCATCAAGTGCAGCCTGCTGTCTATCTGTGAATGGACGATGCTCACCTACGACTACAAGTATCTTCTTGTCTGCTGTTTCAGAAGACGGCCATTCATCCCAAGCCATATAACGATTCAACGGACGGATTGTAGGAAGTTGTATATCTTCAAATTTTCCCTGTTGTGTATCTACAATACGGATATTCAACTGAATTGGTCCAGAATTACCATGAGTAGCTTCAAGAATAGCCTCTTTTGCATCATGATAACACTGAAGTCGAGTATTTTCATCTGTTATAGGCGGAAGGTCAAATGTTTTCTTTACAGAATCCTTAGGAAGTGAACACTGGTCCGGCGCCTGCATATAGCCCTGATACTGGAAGCGCTCAAGCTTTGCCGTTGTAATGGCTAGAATTGGAGCATGCTTGTAGAAGGCTTCGGTCAATCCCGGAACATAGTTTCGGGTTGCCTGTGCACTTGTACAAGAAGTTGCAATGACTTCACCTGTCTGCAGATGGAGACCGATAGCAAAATACATCGCACTCCTCTCATCAGGTACTGAATAGCATTTGAAGAATGGGTCTTCCTGAACCGCCTGCGAAATAGGAATGTTTGTTCCTCCAGGACTGACTACAATGTGACGTACATTATTCTGCTTAAGCAGTGAGATAACAATGCGAACGTTTTCTTGTATAGTGTA